>JYMV01024948.1_pt1 | contig 19849 bp, 21 predicted proteins | sample 338911 | NCBI WGS metagenome assembly JYMV01 (sample SAMN03354496, study PRJNA234377) | hydrothermal vent metagenome | biome: Deep sea; feature: Hydrothermal plumes at the Eastern Lau Spreading Center, Western Pacific Ocean; material: Seawater | place: Tonga | collected 2009 | depth 2000 m m
CTCCCGATAATGTGCGACAAGCCATGGAGCTGCAGGTAGCCGCAGAAAGAAAAAAAAGAGCGGAAGTTCTGGACTCTGAGGGAAAACGCCAATCCCAAATAAATATCGCCGAAGGCATCAAACAGGAAGTGGTGTTAAAATCCGAAGCTGCCATGACAGACCAGATAAATCGGGCTAAGGGTGAAGCGGAAGCCATCCTGCAAGTTGCAAAAGCCACCGCAGAGGGCATTGAAATGGTTGCCGCTTCCATTGATAAATCCGGAGGCGAAAAAGCCGTGGCATTAAGACTTGCGGAACAATATATCGAGGCTTTTTCCAAACTGGCTAAGGAAAATAACACCTTGATCCTGCCAGCTAAAACAGATGATGCGGGTTCCATGGTTGCGCAAGCTTTATCAATATTTAATTCGATTCAAGGTCAAATGAAGGCCGACAAAAAAGATATTTCTTAAATGACGGTTTAAATTTAACAGACATTCGACACCAGGTTGGTAACAAAACGAAAATTGATGATATATTTTCGCCGCAGTGAAAGACCTCCAAAAGATTGCGCGTCTTGCGGGAAGCAAAACCGTTCAATCCGAACACATCGCCGAAGCCATCCGTTACCGCTCACTGGACCACGAAAGCTGGTTTCTAACCGGCGAGCCACCGAAGGGTGTGATATTCATCCTCAGCCTTCCTGAGCTGGTGATATCCCTGACGTTGCCTTCATGTCCTGAAAAGGTAGAAGTGGTACAATGAGCAATGGCTTTATTTGGAAATCCAGTAGCTTTGGCGGCTCGTGTAGCCATTGTCGCATTGTCTCCCTTGTTAAGGAATTTCTCAATTTTTGGGAATTTTAGTTTCCCAATTAGGCCCGAAGGAAGAACAATTTTTAATGCAAGAGGGTAATTTGGGTTAAAATTTGTCTAGCCTATCTGGTTAGATATGGCTTCAGAAATCTCCTGACTATTCCGAATAGAAGGATATGTAAAGACCTTCCTAAAATATCAAAATCATATGAATAGAGTCACAACGCCAAAATTTATCCAGGAAGAACAACGTCATTTTATTCCCAATGATGTAGGCCCCTGGTTTGCCACAAAACGTCAAATAGCTAAGCCCTTCGCAGATTTTACCGCCCGATATTTTCTGGACTCAAGGATTCGTAAAAATATCACTCACCTTAAAAATGAACAACCTGATCTGATATTGGGCGAGACGCATTGCCATTCCACTTTTTCAGATGGGTCGCACCGCGTGCAAAGCATACTGAAAAGAGCTGCCTTTCTGGGGCTGGACTTTGTTGTCATTACCGATCATTTAATTCCGGGAAAATTCTTAATTGACTCTATCGTCACCTGTGTAAAGGAGCAGGCTCAATGTATTAATGAATGGGACGAAACCATAAAACCGGTCAAGGTCTATCCTGCTTTTGAAATAAGTACTATGGATGGGCATCTGATTCTCATTCTGGACCCGGAATACTTTTCCCTGGAAAAAGTCTCAGACATTTCACTTCAGTTTTCCGATTTTAATTATCGGTTCGTCTCTATGCTTGATGTGATTCCCAGAATTGAACCATTTGGAGGAATATCAATCATCCCACATCCAGAAAAAAAGAGGGCACACCCTTTTGGTGCGCCCATTAAGTGGGTAAAAGAAAACCTTATTGGTCTGGTCGATGGGATAGAAGATATATCATCGGGACATGGATATCAGGAATCCTATTCACAGGAACTTGGCTTGGCCTCCATTGGCTCATCGGACGACCATTTCAACTTGCTCATGGGTACAGCCGTCACTGCTTACGATGGAAACTTTCACAGCGATCTGATTTCTGCAGTAAAATCCAGACAAACGAAAGCGATTTCTGTTGAAAACTCCCTGCAACGTCTCCTCACAATAGCCCGCCGAGTGATTTAACATTGCAGTAAAAAAAGCTTAAGAGTTAAACCCACCCATTTAGTGAAATTGCTCCCAAAAAGGGAATGCAAAATGGGTTCTTTTGCCCTTTCAGGGCAAATTCTTCAAAATCGTTTCCTTAAAAAATTCAACTTTGCTCAATACCGTAGAAAGTAGCCATTAATTTTGCTATCGGACTCATAGATTTTGCCTTGGGTTTGCAGTTTTTGCCGGGTATTTCGGAACCCTTAAGAATTTTTGGCTTCAAATCACGCTTTCTGTTGCTTGAATTCATGTTATTTCCTCTCCAAAAAATTGACACATATAATGAATACTTATTTGGGCAATTATCGAGCCAACAATTAAATTGCAAAGGTTTATGAGGAAAACATCAACCCTAGGTCGTTGTTGGCGGAGATGGAAAAGTAAAGGTAAGACAAAAAAATTGCGCAATATAGCCCTGCCTGCGGTTATTCTTTTTTCGACTCTTCTTTGTTATTTTCTTCCGGTTCTTTTTTCTGGTCGCCGAGGACTGTAGTAAGCGGACAGAATTTGAACATGGGGCACTTCTCGCATCCGACCGCAAGGGCAACAGGGCAGAGTGTCATGCTTGTTCACCTCCTTCTATCAGGCATTAAAAAAACAGGGCAATGGTTTTGAATATTATCTCGTTGGAAAAGTTCGTTGTATTGAACACTAAGTCATAACCTTCGCAAGAATCAAAGTCTCTTTTAAAATTTTGTTTGATGAAATCCCGCCGTTCCTGGTCCGTTTTTATAATAAGATCCTCCGCTTCTTTCTCAGATATGTTTCTGAGCCGGGAAATATTTTTGATCCTCTGTGTAAGCGGGGCAGTCAACCGGACACGCAGACCTTCCTTTTTGTCTTCGAGGATATAGTTGATACCCCGGCCCAGAAAAATGGCGTTCTCTTGAGCAACGATCACCTTGATCAGGCGGGAAATCTTTACCACGTAATCATGTTGCATGATGGACCCGGAGTGGATCAAAAAATTAATCCAGTTCTCGATGAGGTTCTGCCGATGTTCGTCCAGGGTTTCAATGAAACTGCGACTGAGTTGCTCCCTTCGCGCCAAGTGATCCAGCATGTTGCGCCCATACACTTTCCATCCCAGGGATTTTTCCAGGCCGGGAATAATTTCTTCCTCCCTGCACCCAAAGTCCCGGGCGATGGTCAGAAACGGATGGGGTTTTATTTCCTTAATACCTTTCCCAACTTTCAGCTCTTGTTTTTTTTGTTCCCATTCCTTGATTTTGTCGGCGATGATTTGGTCGGCAATAGGCTCCGGCAATGTGGTAGGCATGGCGACCCCCTGTTTGAAAATAAGGTGGAGGGCTTCTGACCCTGTTTAAATCCGCCTTGGCCGTTTACGACCATGGATACAAAAATCGGAAGGATGTGGTTATCTACGCTCCCGTAATTGTGGCAGAGAATTTGTTTTCTAACCCCTCTTATTTATTTTTTCTCAATTTACTGCCCTATAAAAAAGGCCTAAATGGAAGAAGCAGGCTAAATAAATATAGGTATTTATGGGGCAAATATCAACCATCACACGCCTGGTGGCGGAGGTTTTGCTCCAAACAAAAAAGGCCCGGCCATTTGGCCGAGCCCTTTTACGTAAATATGGAACTGACTCCGGCAGAGTCAAAATTCTGCCGGATAGAGGGTTCTTACTTGGGTACTACCTGAGTGGCCTGTGGGCCTTTCTGCCCCATACCTTCCTCAAACTCGACCGATTGGCCCTCTGTAAGAGTCTTAAAACCGTCCCCTTGAATCTCCGAGAAATGAACAAAAAGATCTTTGCCACTCTCAGACTCAATGAATCCATAACCCTTACCTTCGTTAAACCATTTTACTTTTCCTACTGCCATAATAAATACTCTCCTGCAATTTAACGGAAACGCACTTCCAGAAAACCTGGATAATGTCTTCCCTGTTTTTTAATTGGGTGGATTGATGCAAGGACTTTCAGAGAACCACTTCGAGAAAAAACCAAACTTCCTTTAGTCTACTAAACTAAATCGTTTTACACCTTTGCTCTAGCGAGAAAATAGAAGGAACCAACTTACACTGCAAACAAACAACCCTTTTTTACTAGCCCAGTGTAGCATGAATATCCGGAATGCGCTATAAAACTTGGCAGAAAAGTTTAAAGTGCTGGAAAAAAGGAGTGCCAGGGGGATTTTAGTTTCCATTTCAGGGGAAATCGGTTATATTATTGGCTAGGATCACTTGTTTAAATGCCCCTTATTACATCCCCGTTATTTTTCCTCCTGTTAGTTGTTTCTTTCTAAGGGCCCTAAATCTCAATCCTTTTGAGTTGGTTTGCTTCTCAGGGCAAAATCTTTAAAAAAATTTTATCAACATTAGTGGGTTGGAGTAGAGAATGAAGAGTTGGTTGCGTTTGTTTGTTTTTGGCGTTTTATGTTTTTTGTTTTCGGGTTGTGCCGCAGGAAAGGTTTATATCGCCCAGTCTGAGGATAGCCAGGCCTCCTGTTTGGCGCTTGACAAAGAGCTCGAACTGGCTCAAGTAAAAATAAAAACTTTGGAAGATACAGATCACACCTTGCAGAACCTGAGAGATTTGGCTCTTGGGGTGACCAGGTTTGCTTTCCCTCCTCTTCTAATATTGAATACCATATTGCTGGTGTCTGATTCCCATGTGGCCGATATAGCCGAAACCGAAGCCTTGAAAGATAGGCACGATGGCATGGTTACAATTTCCAACCAAAAAGACTGTGGCTATAAATATGCCCAGCGTGACACTGCCACCAGCCGTGGCCGGCGAGCCGCCGGTGGCCGTGATATTCTTCCTTAGCTGTGATAACCTCTTCATCACCCTTCATACCCCGAATGGGGTCTCACGCTGGGGGAAGCAGGTCTTCGAGGAAAAACGCGGTGAGTTCGGAGCGGCTGGCCAGGCTGGTTTTCTGATAAATTGATTGCGACTGTTGTTGCACGGTTTTCAGCTTTGTATTGCGCATATCGGCGATTTCTTTCAATGAGAAACCTTTGAGCAAAAGAAACCCCACCTCTGTTTCGGCCGGAGTCAATTGCCAATGGGCAAACTGGTTTTCGATCTTGACCGACAACCCTGCAAGAAGTTGATGCGTCTCACCAAAATCTCTGAACCGAATTTAATAATAGCTTTACTCTAAAAAAAGCATTACCTTGGCACCGGAGATTTTACGCCCCGCCTCATTGCGAAATATTATACTTTTCTAGCAACTTGCCATGAGAGAACTTATTCTGGAAAAACTGAAGGTGAGCGGATACCTGCCTCCCCTTCCCGATGTGCTCATCGCATTACAGAAGCTGATGAATGATCCCGATTGTGATGTAGAAGATGTTCGGCGGCTTATTTCGTCTGATCCTGTTATATCTTCACGAATAATTACCATGGCCAACAGCGTCCTGTTCGGCGGAGGGCGCGCGACCTGGCACAAAATATTGAGGATGCCATTGTGCGTTTGGGAGTCGGGGCAGTGCTGGAGTTATGTTATACGGTGGAACTTCCCAATAGCATTAAGGTACCGCAAACATTTGGGAAAACCCGGTATTGGAAGCACGGCCTAGCCGTTGCCATCCTTTCCCGTGAACTGGGAAGCAAAGTCTTAACAGATAAAGAAGAGCTGGACTCCTGTTATTTGGCCGGTCTGGTTCATGACATCGGATTATTGGTTTATGATTATCTTGTCCCTGAACAATTCGATCAGTTTCTAGCAACCACCGATTTTAATGATCCCGATCAGCCTTTGGAAGCGCTGGAAAAAACTTTTTTGGTATAAGCCATTCAGAGTTAGGTGCGGCTTACCTGAAAGAATGGTGGCCAGTTTCGCCGAAAATCGTTGAGGCCACACAGGCTCACGGTGGACCCGGCCTGGAAAAAGATCAAACGCCGAATCTGGCTCGCCTGGTCAGTACCGCAAACCGGATCGCGAATAAATATGGCTTGGACCATCCTTTTGAAACGGGATTGCACCAGGCCGCTGATGAAAATTATCTAGAAACCCTGAAAATGTCCAAGCAAGAAATGGACGAACTGGTAGATTGGGCCCAGATCGGTGTTCTCGCCGCAGAATCGGTTCTTGAGTAACCAGCGTAACGCTACTCAGCAATAATAGCTTTTGCTGGCTGGCACCTGAATTCACAATAGTTTCCTGAAAAATAACTGCCACCAAATGAGTTCCGCTCCCTCTCCGCAACGCGAAGGCCTCACCTGGGCCAAAACTTCCCGGTTGATTGCCCTGCCCTTTTGCCCTTCCCGGCTGGAGACCTTTATGAAGGTAAAACGGTTTGAGGATATCTCCATCGATCAACTCCTTGCAAAAGGCGTTGAGGGGATTCTTCTCGATGCCGATGGCACCCTTGGCCCTCATCATGCCAGAGAATATAACCTTACCGTGATAGACCATGTTCGCGCCATGCTGGAAAAAGGATTTAAAATAGCCATTTATACCAATGCATGGGAAGACCGGTTTCAACCATTCCAGGAAATGGGGGTAAAAGTTGTCAGCAACGTACCCGCCAAACCCGACCCGCGTGGATTCCAGATCGCCATGACCGACTTTCTGCAGTTGCAGAACCCCGCCAAGGTGTGCATGATTGGGGACAATTATGTAACCGATGGGGGAGCAATCGATGCGGGCATGCACTTCATCCACGTGCGGCCAATAAAAGGAGAAGAACCCTTCCTTCATTCTGCGACCCGGCTCTTTGCTTATCTTTGCGCCAAATTGTATAACCGGTAAACTATAAAACAATTCCTTGGGCCAAAACCGGAAATTCCCGCATTAAAAAGGTTTACTTCTATCCCCATTACAAGAATAATAAGCAGAGTTCATACATACACCATCAGGCGCATGGCGATAGTATTTTGCGCTAGTAGCTCAAAATCGAAATATGGAAATCGAACAGGTACAGGAATATTGCCGGGAAGCGTTACAGCTTGCCGAGCTTGAGGGAGCCCATGCGAGCCTTTCTTTTCTAATTGGGGAAAAGTTCGGATTAAATTTTCGCCTGCTCAGAAAAGCCAGGCGAAAGCTTCAATTTCTGTATCCCCACGATGACATGTCGGAAGATCATCCCCTAAGCCTGGGAGGGCGTGCGTTGAAGATGAGCTATGCCTTGACGGTTCAGGAACATTACAGCGTACCTTTAGAGCAGGTCAAACATTTGGAGTCCCTTCTGGCTAATTTCGCGAAAGCTATCCTCAGCACATTCAGCCAGGAGGATATCAAAAACTATCTTGATTCTTCGCCCAGCCTGGGCCTTCGCCCTGACCCCAAAGAAGCAGAGGGTCTGGAAAGCGAGTTTTCAGCCGATAACCTGTTGTTGGAGGCCGAAGAACTTCTGGCTCTTGAAGATATCAAGAAACTGCTTTTGCAGGAAAAAAGCGGTTAAAAATTTATGGAACCGGAACCGATCCTAAAAAAGCGCACCCGGCATATTCTGGCATTCCTCATCCTCTGTGCCAGTTCTGTATTGATCCTTTTTACCGGGCCGGGATTCAGCTTCATCTGGCAGGTGGTTCTTTCCGGCTTTCTTTTCTTTTTCCTGTTCTGGCTGGTTACTTGACAGCAAACCAAATCATTCCCAATAGAGCCACACCCGCCAGGGCCAGCGCAGAAATTGCCAGGGCTTTGGATGCAGGCAGATCCTTTTCCAGTTTATCATTGATGGGCTCTATTGCCGACTGAACCGATTTTTTGAGTTCTTCCTTGATCTCATTCAAAATTTCCATTTTCACAAAGCGGGTGTTTTCCGCCACCAGTTTGTCGAGATCTTCCAGTATTTTTTTGCTGAGTTCCGGGGTAGCTTTCACCAGTTCTTCCCGCACCGCTTCGAGCCCATCTTCGTTCATGCGCACCATCTTACGGTCGATTTCTTCCATCTTCGTGCGGATGGCTTTTTCCACTTTCGGCGCGATGTTTTCTTCGATCCGTTCCATCGAATCGCGCGCATTGGCTAACGACTCGTGCAGGGTCTCCTGAATTTCTTCTTCCAGTGCCTCTTTTCTGGACTCTACATGTTCTGCGAGAATGTCCAGCCTCTGGCGAATTTCGGACACCGTTCGGAATCCTTCACCGGCTTGCTTTTGTTCTCTTTTAAATTCCGGGTTGGTTGAATCAGACATAATGCTCCCTGCCAACTAAATGGCTAAAATATTTTAGAAGGCTCTCTATTTATTCTGTAACTTTCTCTAAGGCAACTCGTGGCCCTTATTTTATAAGGGCCGCTCATGGCCAAAAAATAATTTTCAGAGATGCTCTTAAGCGACCCGTTTTCGGGTCAGCGGTTAACAAAATATGTACATAGAGAATTATGGACTCAATCCATAGCAGTTTCAAACCGTAAACATGATTTTGAACAACTTGACTTCCCCCTTAGGGTCGGGTATTTTGATACTATTGATAAATAAGGGGTTATTTAATGGAAAAGGCCTTACAGGAGTTCAAAAATTACCTGATCGTGGAAAAAAATGCTTCTCCACATACGCTGGACAGTTATCTCAATGATATCTCCCAGTTCCAGGATTTTTTGACTCGCTCAGGTCATGCCATTGAATCTTCCACCATTCAACTCGAAAAAATAGACCGGTTAGCGGTGCGCTCATTCATGGGCCATCTTTATGAGAAGAATTTTTCGGGTGCCACCATGCGGCGCAAGCTTTCAACATTGAGCTCGTTTTTTCGCTTCCTGTGTCGGGAAGGTTATCTGAAAACCAATGTCGCCAAAACCGTTCCCGCGCCCCGAATGCAGAACAAACTTCCCGCATATTTTTCCGTCGATGAAATGTTCCGCCTTTTGCAGTTGCCTGAGGGTGAAGGGTTCCTGCCTGTTCGCGACCGGGCTCTGCTGGAGCTGTTTTACAGCTGTGGGCTGCGTATCAGTGAACTGGTTGGGCTGACCCTGGAGGACATCAACCTTGACTCCCGCATGGTCAAAGTGCTGGGAAAAGGCGGAAAGGAACGCCTTCTGCCACTGGGACGCCATTGTGTGGAGGCTCTGAAAATGTACCTTAACATCAGGATGGATAAAATCCGGGAGTTTGGCTCCGGCACGAGCAAACTGTTCCTGAATTATCGGGGGACAGAAATCTCCACCCGGGGAGTGCGTAAAGTTGTAGAAAAATATATCAAACAGGGGAATTTTTCGGGCGGGGTCTCCCCGCATTCGATCCGACATTCCTTTGCCACTCACCTTTTGGAAGGTGGGGCGGATTTGCGCTCCATTCAGGAGCTACTGGGGCATTCCAGTCTGTCCACCACTCAGAAATACACACATCTGACACTCGATCGATTGTCCGAAACGTATGACAAGGCACATCCTCGCGCCAAAGAAAAACCCGCAATGAAATAATATTAATCCGGTTTCCCTTTTTATTCTGTTCCAGTACAATACTCAATATGATGGAAGCAACCACAATACTCGCTGTTCGCCATAAGGGGGAGGTCGTCATAGGTGGTGACGGGCAAGTCACCCTGGGCAATACAATAATGAAACATTCCGCCAGCAAAGTCCGGCGCATGCACCACGACAAGGTGGTCGGGGGGTTCGCCGGGTCCACCGCAGACGCATTTGCTTTATTTGCCCGGTTTGAAGAAAAACTTGAAAAATTTCAGGGAAACCTGCCCCGCTCAGCAGTTGAACTGGCCAAAGACTGGCGTACTGATAAAATGCTGAGACGACTGGAGGCCATGCTGATAGTGGTCGATAAAGAACACTCTCTCCTGCTTTCCGGCACGGGGGATGTGATCGAACCTGATGATGGCGTTTTGGCCATCGGTTCCGGAGGGATGTTCGCTTCCGCCGCCGCCAAAGCGCTGATCCAACACAGCAACCTTTCGGCGCGGGAAATCGTGGAAGAAGCCATGAAGATTACCGAATCGATCTGTATTTATACCAACTCTAATTTAACGATTGAGGAATTGTAGTTCATGAACGAATCAGCATTAACCCAGCTCGACACCGTATCGCAGAATTCCGATGATGCGTTTATGGCGTCCTTGACTCCAAAACAAATTGTAGAGGAGTTGGACAAGTTTATCGTTGGGCAAACCAAAGCCAAGCGGGCGGTGGGCATTGCCCTGCGCAATCGCTGGCGTCGACAACAACTTCCAGACTCCCTTCGCGATGAAGTGGGGCCTAAAAATATTCTTATGATTGGCCCGACAGGAGTGGGTAAGACAGAAATCGCCCGCCGGTTGGCTAAGCTCTCAAAATCTCCTTTCATCAAAGTTGAGGCTTCCAAATATACTGAAGTGGGTTATGTTGGACGCGATGTGGAATCCATGATCCGGGATCTGGTGGAATTGTCAAAAAATATGGTTAAAGAAGAAATGGAGGCCCGCGTTCGCGTGCAAGCCCGTGAACAGGCCATCGAAAAACTTCTGGATTTACTTCTTCCTCCCCCACCAGGTATGCAGCCCGACTCTAACCTGGATACAAACGGTAAACTGCATTACCAGCAGACACGCGAAAAGTTTGTCCGGATGCTAAAGGAAGGCAAGCTTGATGAACGCGAAGTGGAAATCCAGGTACGGGAAAAAACGCCCTCAATTATTGACCTGAGCTCCGGAGCCGGAATGGAGGAGATGGGCAACAACATCAAGGACATGCTCGGCTCCCTCATGCCGAAAAAAACCAAAAGCAAAAAACTGAAAGTCCCGGATGCCTTCAAGGTTCTTTGCCAGGAGGAAGCAGAAAAGTTACTCGACCAGGACCAAATAATGGAAGAAACCCTGAAGCGTGTCGAACAAAACGGAATCATTTTCATTGACGAAGTAGACAAAATTATAGGTCGTCAGGCAGGCGGAACCAGTGGCCCCGATGTCTCCCGCGAAGGGGTGCAACGTGACCTATTGCCTATTGTTGAAGGCTCGTCGGTCAACACCAAGTACGGCATCGTGAAAACCGACCACATCCTTTTTATTGCGGCCGGGGCATTCCACGCAGCCAAGCCGTCTGATCTTATTCCGGAATTTCAGGGACGTTTCCCCATTCGTGTTGAGCTGGATTCCCTGACCAAAGATGATTTCGTCCGTATTCTTACAGAGCCCGATAACGCCTTGGTCAAACAATACACCGCCTTGCTGAAAACAGAGCAGGTTAACCTGACTTTTCTGGATGATGCCATCAACGAGATCGCTGAAATGTCCGCCCTGGTCAACCAACGCATGGAAAACATTGGAGCCCGGCGACTGCAAACCATCATGGAAAAGTTTCTCGAAGATATCTCTTTTGACGCTCCGGACTTGGAAGATACAGATATCACTATTGATGCCAAATATATTCGCGACAAACTGAAAGATATTATTCAGGACGAAGACCTGAGCCGTTATATCCTCTAACGCGGAGAACCTCCGCGGGTGACTGGCAATATATTTATTTGGCAGACAAACGTTGCTTAATAAATATTGCGATCTGCCTCAAACATGCTATGAAAAAACTCATTCAAAAAGCGGAAATCCTTTTAGAAGCTCTTCCTTATATCAAGAGCTTTTATGGTAAAACCATCGTCATCAAATACGGCGGCAGTGCAATGGTTTCGGATGATCTCAAGGAAAACTTTGCCCTCGATATTGTCATGATGAAATACATCGGCATCAATCCGGTTGTGGTTCACGGGGGCGGTCCGCAGATCGACAAAACCCTCAAGGCTCTGGGAATTCAATCCCGGTTTATTGAGGGGCAGCGCGTGACCAGCAAAGAAACGATTGACGTGGTGGAAATGGTGCTTGGCGGAAAAGTGAACAAGGAAATCGTTTCCCTGATCAACCAGCGAGGGGGCAATGCGGTGGGCATCACCGGAAAAGACGGTGACATGATTCTCGCAAAACGGTATAAAAGGGTAAAACATTCGCCGGAAATGGATCGACCGGAAATTATTGACCTGGGACTGGTAGGCGAGATCACTAAAGTGAACCCGCGCATTCTGGAGACCTTGGACCAAAATGAATTTATTCCCGTTATCGCCCCGATTGCCAAAGGCGAAAAAGGAGAAACACTCAATATCAACGCCGACTTTGTGGCAGAGAAGATCGCGTCAGCCCTGAAAGCCGAAAAACTGATTTTGATGACGGATACCGAAGGAGTAAAAAATAAAGCCGGAAAACTGCAGTCCGGCTTGACCCGAAAACAGGCTTCCGACTTGATCCGAAGCAAAGTCATTCGTGATGGAATGCTCCCCAAAGTTAATTGCTGTCTGGGTGCCCTCAAGTCAGGGGTTCATAAAACCCACATCATTGATGGCCGTGTCCGGCACGCCCTGTTACTTGAAATTTTTACCGAAGAGGGTATTGGAACGCAGATCGTGGAAAAAACTAAAGACCTGATTAATAATTTATCAGGATAAGCAGAATGCCGAAAACTAATAACATCGCCTAATGCAATGAGTTCACCACTACTAGATGAAAGAAGTAAAGCGGTTCTCTTAGCGGTCATCGATAAATATATAGAGACTGCAGAGCCCGTGGGTTCGCGCACCGTAGCCAAGATTTACTCCGAACACCTCAGTTCCGCCACCCTCAGAAATGTGATGGCCGATTTGGAGGAAAAGGGGTTTCTGAATCAACCGCACAAGTCGGCAGGCCGCATTCCCACCGATAAGGGCTACCGGTTTTATGTGGATCACCTTTTGCGTCCGCAAAGTTTTTTAATGAAAGCCGAGGTACTGTCGGAAGCCCCTGAGCTTGAATACCCGAAGCAGAATCTTCAGGGACTGCTTGAACAGGCCTGCGAAAACCTTTCCAAAGTTTCCCAGCAAACAGGGCTGGTCATGCTCCCCAGTTTTTCGAGCGCCTGTTTCAAACATATTGAGTTTACCAAAGTGGCTCCGCAAGCGGCACTGGCAGTCTTCTTCTCTGAACAAGGCATCTTGCAAAATAAAGTGCTTCCCATAGATGCGGACATGACCCAGGATCAACTGACCTCTATTTCAAATTACCTGAATGACGAATTCAGTGGAAAACCCATCAAATGGATCTTACGGGAACTGCTAAAACGGTTGCGACTAGAAAAAGAACACTACAACCATCTTGCAAGTAAAGCCCATGCCCTTTCCGCCGCCTTGTTTGCGGAAGAAAAGGAAAGTAGCGAACTGATTGTGGAAGGCGCTTTGAATTTTCTCGACCAGCCTGAGTTCACAGAGGATATCAGCAAGATCAAGGCTCTTTTAGCTACTCTCGAAGAGAAAACCAAATTGATCAACCTGCTCGACCTTTGCCTGCACCATGATGGAATGACCATATTAATCGGCGAGGAAAATCTCCAGGAAGAAATGGGGAACTGCAGTCTGATCGCACAAAATTATCAACTAGGAAATGAAAATGTTGGCACACTGGCTGTTTTCGGATCTAAAAGAATGGATTATAAACGCATCATTTCCATTGTGAACCATACCGCGAAAATAGTTTCCAAATTAATTTCTGAAAACCAGGGAGTTTAAAAAGGTGACATCCAAGGAAAATGCAACAAAAGAACCTGCTGAGGAAGAACAAGAAGAAGAACGAAAAGTTCAGGATCTAGAAGGAGACGCGCTTGTCGAAGAAGAAAAAGAACTCGACCCCATCGAAGAACTTCAGCAGCAATTAGAGAAAAAGGATCAGGAACTTGCCGAACAAAAAGGCGACTTCCTCAGAGAAAAAGCTGATCTTGAAAATTTTCGTAAGAGATTGATCAAAGACAAGGAAGATGCTGTTCAATTTGCCAACCAACGGCTGCTGAAAGAACTGGTACAGATTAATGACAATCTGAATAGAGCCCTGGATGCCTCCAATACTTCTCTGGAAAGTTTCAAGGAAGGCATTGAAATGATCCAGAAACAGTTCACCACATTCCTCAAAAACCAGAAAGTGGAACCGATTGAAGCCATGGGGAAACCTTTTGATCCGAGCCTGCATGAAGTCATGACCCAGCAGGAATCTGCAGACCATGATGAAAACACTGTGATCCAGGAATATTCCAAAGGTTATACCTTGAATGGACGCCTTCTTCACTCCGCAAAAGTGGTGATCTCAAAAAAGCCCGCCAAGAAAAAAAAGAAAGAAAAAAATGTTGAAGAGGAAAAATAATGTTTTAACCCCGCTTCATCGTGGTGAAGTCATTCATGCCTGAACTGCCTGAAGTCGAAACCCTGCGCCGGGCTCTTCTCCCCTTAGTGGTCAACAAAACCTGCACGGCACTCAAGTTCTATCGCAACTTTGCGTAAGCAATTCGCCAAGCAGGTGGTTTCCAAAATCCAACGCAACGGAAAATACTTGCTTTTACAGGTCCCTCAAGGTGCCATGCTTTTACATCTGGGTATGAGCGGACATGTTTCCCTGCAGACTTCCATGGCCCCCCGGGAAAAACATACGCACGCTATTTTTCAGTTTGGCTCCAAAACCTGTCTGCACTTTGTCGATCCGAGGCGTTTTGGGTGCATACTATGGGTCCCGAAAAACGGGACACATCCCCTACTGGATAAAATGGGACCGGACCCATTTTCGCCGGATGCCAACGCGAAAACACTGAAAGGTCGGGCTAGAAACTGCCGGTCTCCCATCAAAACGTTCATCATGGATGCCAGGCGCATCGCGGGAATCGGCAATATCTACGCCTGCGAATCCCTGTTTCAGGCAGGCATCAATCCTAAACGCAGAGCAGGAAGAATCACGCTTGCTGAATGGGACCGCCTCCTTTCTTGTGTGCGCTCCACTCTGGAAAACAGTATTTTGGCCGGAGGAACCACCTTACGCGATTTCTTCGACCCCAGCGGGGCCGCCGGATACTATGCCGTACAACTATCCGTCTATGGCAAAGAGGGCGAACCTTGTCAAAAATGCAAAACGCCCATATCCCGCATGCTCCATTCCGGCCGCTCCACTTTCTTCTGCAAAACCTGCCAACCACCGTGACGCTGAACTCGGCTTGCAATAGCCCTGTTGGCTGGCAAAGAGTTACCTCGGCCCAATCAAGCTCTTGCCGTCTGCCTCTCTTACCAAAGGAGTTCTTAAAGAAATTTAAGCTATCTATTCACCTGCTTTTTGGCGAAAATAACTCTTAATCATCAAAAACTGAGGTATAGATGCAACGCTCTATCGGACTCATTACGCTTAACGCGAAATTTATTCATTCCTCTTTGGCTTTAAGATATCTGAGAAATGCCAGTCGAAACGCTGGCTACCAAAACGTATGGATCCGGGAATTTATCATCAACCAACCGGCCTGGAAAATTGCCGCCGAGGTACAAAAACTCCAGCCCGAGGTTTTGGGAGTTGGCATTTATATCTGGAACCGGAGCCAGAGCCTGGAGTTGATCGAACGCCTGCAAAAACAAATGCCGCATCTTAAAATTGTAGTAGGCGGTCCGGAAGTCTCGTTTGAAGAAGAGGGTTCTCTCGCCTATCCGATTATTTCTGGCGAGGGCGAAAAAAAATGGGTGGAGTTTCTCGACTTGACCCGCAAAAACGAGTCCCCATCTGATGAAGTGCTTAAACGCTGGCGAACCTATGGAACCGACCTGCCTGAACTCATTCCTGCTTATCTGGAAGAGGACTTCCCTCAACTCAAAAACCGAATCGTTTATTTTGAAACATCACGAGGATGCCCTTACCTTTGTTCGTTCTGTTTATCCGCATTGGATAAAACGGTTCGCTACTTCGATGAAACCACCATCCAGAAACAGATTAAAGAACTCATCACCGCCGGCATTGAAAAAATTAAATTCGTCGACCGCACTTTCAACCTCAAACCGAGCCGCATGCAAAAGCTGATGCAGTGGTTGACTCAATTCAAGGGCAACGAATTTCATTTTGAAGTGGTGGGGGATATTTTGACTCCTGAAATCCTGGATTTCCTGGAAACAGTTCCTCCAGGAATGTTCCAGTTTGAGATTGGCGTTCAAACAACCACCGAATCAGTCCAGGAAACTATTCAAAGAAAGCAGAACAATCAAAAACTTTTTAAAACAATCCAACAGCTGGTAGAACAGGACCGTATTCATTTTCATTGCGACCTGATTTTTGGCCTGCCCGGAGAAACACTGGAACATATCAAAGAATCTTTCTGCCAGGTGATGGCACTGAGGCCCCATGAATTGCAGTTGGGTTTTCTCAAGTTTCTTCCCGGAGCCCCCATCAACAACCTTGTCGAAAAACACCAGTACCGTTATCAGTCCACTCCTCCCTATGAACTGATCTCGCACCAGGAATTATCTGCCAAAGAAGTTCTCTATTTAAAACAATTCGTGGATATTTTCGACCGCTACTACAATTCCAAACGCTTCCGTTTTTCCATCAACGCCCTTCTCGAAAAAATGGACCCGGTAACACTATTCAACCGCCTGCTGGAATATCATGATTCTCACGCATTGTTGATGAACCCTGTTTCTCTGGACGAACATTACCGTATTTTCCGGGACACGTTTTACCCGGACCCCACGCCAATGGAGCAGGATCTGCTGAAGCTGGACTATCTGTATTCACAAAGATCATTCCGGCTTCCTGGTATTTTGTCGGCAAAGTCCCCTGTCAAAACATGGAAGCAGGACCGCAAAACACCGATTATTCCCTTCGCTCATGAAATTGAGATCTCCGGGTCCCAAGCCCTTTTAAAAGAGACCAAACATCCTGTATACTACGCTATTGCGCATTCGCAGAATGGAGACGGCTATTTCCGCCGTCCCACCGTCAATGTCATATCAGAAGCCTGAGTTCGCTTTCTGATGAAACCTTAAAAATCCAAAATTGTATAAAACAACACCGTTAGGACTCTAACAGGTGAACCAAAAGGAAATAAAGATGACGCCTCTCAACACCAAAAGCCGATCTATCACCCAGGGGGACCGGCGAGCCCCCAACCGCGCTATGCTCAGGGCGGTCGGGTTCACAGATGAAGATTTCGAAAAACCCATCATAGGTATCGCGAATGGACAAAGTGATATCACCCCCTGCAATGCGGGCCTCGGCAAACTGGCTGATATCGCTTCAGTAGAACTTCGAAAAGGTGGCGGCATGCCACAGATGTTCGGAACCATCACGATCAGTGACGGCATCTCCATGGGAACAGAGGGCATGAAATGTTCCCTGATCAGCCGCGAGGTGATCGCCGACTCCATCGAAACCGTTTGCCGGGGTGCCAGCATGGATGCGGTCCTTTGCATAGGGGGTTGCGATAAAAATATGCCGGGAGCCATGATTGCTATGGCCCGATTGAATATTCCCGGACTCTTTGTTTATGGCGGCACCATCAAGCCCGGTCACCTGGACGGCAAAGACCTGACCGTTGTCAGTGTATTTGAAGCGGTGGGGCAGTTTGGCGCCGGCACCATTGACCAAAATGAACTTGTTGAAATTGAAAAAAATGCCTGTCCGGGTTTAGGCTCTTGCGGCGGTATGTTTACCGCGAATACAATGTCCTCCGCCTTTGAAGCGATGGGCATGAGCCTGCCCTACAGTTCCACCATGGCCAATGAAGACAAGGATAAGGAAATCAGCACCGGGCAAAGCGCCAAGGCCCTTTTAAATATGATCGAAAAAAATATTCTTCCAAGGGACATCATGACGCGAGAAGCTTTCGAGAATGCCATCGCAGTTGTGATGGCTGTTGGCGGCTCCACCAATGCAGTTTTGCATCTGCTGGCCATAGCCCACTCCACAGGGGTACCGTTGTCCATGGATGATTTTGAGGTCATACGGAAAAAGATTCCCGTGTTTTGCGATTTAAAACCGTCAGGTAAATATGTTGCTATCGACTTGCACCATGCCGGTGGCATTCCGCAAGTAATGAAAATGCTGTTGAACGCCGGACTCCTGCATGGCGACTGCCTGACCGCAACCGGGAAAACCATTGCCGAAAACCTGAAGGATGTTCCCGGCCAGCCGAGAGAAGATCAGGATGTCATTTTGCCACTGGACCAGCCAAAATATACGGAAGGCCATTTGGTTATTCTGAAGGGCAACCTCTGCGAGGAGGGAGCCGTTGCAAAAGTTTCGGGTGTTAAAACCCGGAACATCACAGGACCCGCTCGTGTCTTCAATTCAGAAGAAGAATGCCTGGATGCCATTCTCGATGACCGCATTCAGGAAGGCGATATCGTGGTCATTCGTTTTGAAGGCCCAAAAGGAGGGCCGGGGATGCGGGAAATGCTGGCACCCACTGCCGCTATTGTAGGCAAGGGTCTGGGAGACAAAGTCGCACTCATCACCGATGGTCGGTTCTCCGGAGGAACCTATGGGATCGTAGTCGGTCATATCGCGCCAGAGGCACAAATGGGTGGAACACTGGCTCTCATCAAAGACAACGATATCATTATCATCGATATCGAACACAATCAGCTAAACGTAAAATTGTCCGATGAAGAACTTGAACAAAGAAAAAAAAATTTCATCGCCCCAAAAATAAAATATCAAACGGGCGTATTGGCTAAATACGCCAAACTTGTGGGCTCAGCCAGCAAAGGCGCAGTAACTGACAACTAGACCAGCGTGCGTTATATTTTTCATCAACCTTTACCCTTGCAGGGCATGAAGACAAGTGAAGAGAGACATCACGCATGCCCCGCAGGGGTACAATAACTTGCTCAGGAAAACAGGAAAATCAAATCCCCCCGACCCTCTTCGTAGAAAGGGGAGCTTTAATGGATCCCTCTTTTTGAAGAGGGGCTGGGGTGATTTACAACCTCACGTACAATATGCAATATAAAATTCTACCGGGGCATCTTTATCCCAAAGACAATCGGGTAAACCTTTATTACCTGCACAACCTTTTCAAGGTCATTGGTGAGTCCGTTTCCCTGCAGATGAAGCAACAGCATAAGGTCAGTGTTCCCATTACCGCCGGCATGTGGGGAGGCTCCTACATGGTCGGCCTGGATGATGGACAGGCCAAAACAAATGTGGTCCGACTGTATTCCATCGTCAACCTGCCACAAAACAGTCCTCTTGATAGAGTAGAAAACTTTGAGTGTTTGATGGAGATCTACCAGCAGACATGTTGCACGACATTTAAACGCTATGGGTTGAACCTGGTGGACCCGCGTTGGGGAGAGTCAATCCCCTACTCCAACAATGAACGACCGACCACAGCCCTGCAAATGTGGGACAACACGGGAAAAGCTAAATTTGTGCGTGCCTTTTTTGTGTGGAATGAAGCAACCTGGGAAGAGTCGATCATCTACGACATGATCCGCAATATTAAAGTCCTCAAAGAACTGTTGAACATCAACATCAGACCGCCAAAAAAAGAAATTGCAGAACTAAAATTTCTGCTACAGGATGTTCTCATTACTTACTTCACCTTATACTCCGCATTGACTCCGGATTTCATTGAACACGCGAAACCCATCATCAAGGATCTGTTCGAGAAGTTTATAAATGGAATGAAAACGGAAGAAATTGTTGAAGAGCAATATCATAAAGTCTATTCAAGCGCCTTGGTTTATGGGTTTGAAGAGGCTCTACAAATCCCGTACAAGAAAGAAAATCTGGACGTGAAAAATGTGGAAGGCTGGCCGGTGGATAAAATCAACTACGTCCCAAATGAATTAAAAGAAAAACTCGTTCCCGCCCTGCAAGCTCCATGGAAGAAGTTTCAAACCAACCTTGAAAAAAAATATGGCGCAGAAGTGGCAAACCGCTGACGCACCTGTCTGGATATTGCATGAGAAGTTTTAGAATCACCCCGTGTTCGCAGGTCATGTCTGCCTTTTATAGATCATAAGAAAATATTTGGACCGAGGAATGTAATTCGAAGCCTGTTTATCCCATTTATAAACGGTCTCCTCATGGGAAAGAATATCGACCACTCCGGTAACTTCATATTCGCTGTTCAAATAACCCTGAGCCCAGTCTTGCAACATGGGTGATGACTCCGGGGATGCCCAGGAACCGGAAAGGTTCGCCACCACAACGAATGTCGGCTGAGCTCCTTCGATCTCTTGCATCATCTCAGCCTGCAT
>JYMV01037136.1_pt1 | contig 19842 bp, 16 predicted proteins | sample 338911 | NCBI WGS metagenome assembly JYMV01 (sample SAMN03354496, study PRJNA234377) | hydrothermal vent metagenome | biome: Deep sea; feature: Hydrothermal plumes at the Eastern Lau Spreading Center, Western Pacific Ocean; material: Seawater | place: Tonga | collected 2009 | depth 2000 m m
GTTACGCGGTCTCGGCGTCTTTATTATCGCCTATTCGATCTATCAGCTACTGCCGCAACCATCACGTTCAGGATCACACTGGTATGCCGCAGCGGGGTACCGTGTCAGCTCACGGCGGTCGCCGGTCGCGCATCGCCATCCGCCTCAGCGGCGTCTAGCGGTACCGGAATCTTGATCGGGCAGGTCTCTGGGTCATGACGATCCATCAAATGTTTCCACGCATAGTTAAACGCGTGGCTACGCAAGCGGAAAAAATGATCTTCGCCCAGATGCTCGACATAACCAGTACGACGGAAAATATCCATTAACTGCTTTTTGGCTCGCGCTACCAGCACCTCAACACCGCTGGCATGCAAACGCTGCGCCAGCACATGCAACATCTCTTCGCCCGATGCATCGATTGAGTTAATGCCTTCCGCGTCGATGATCATATAGACAAGATCAGGTTTCTTGGCGAGATTTCGTAAAACCTTATCTTCAAAATAGCCGGCATTGGCAAAATACAGGGAGCCATCGAAGCGGATCACGGAGATATGATCGCAGGTTTTTAATCCGCGCACCTTGGCATCGCGCAGGGTGCCATCCTTGTCACGCGAAAGCTCGGATATGCGCGGTCGCATGGTGCGCCATAGATACATGCCAAGTGACAGAATCACGCCAACATAAATACCCTTGTCCAGATGTGGCGCCCACAGCAAGGTGAGCGCAAAGGTGATGATCGAGACATAGGCGTCATGTGGCTGCACCTTCCAGAATTCCATGATGGGCTTAATCTTGACCAGATTGATCACCGCCATGATGATCACTGCGGCCAAGGTTGCCTGCGGCAGAAAGTACAACAGCGGCGTTAACCACAGCAGGGTAATCGCTACAACGATACCCGTTACGATGGCAGAAAATCCGGTAATCGCACCTGCGCTGATGTTCACCGCTGAACGCGAAAAAGACCCGGATACTGCGTAACCCCCACTCAGTGCAGACATCACATTACCGAGACCCTGACCCACTAACTCCTGATTTGAATCAAGTCGTTGACGGGTCTGCGCTGCCATCGCCTTGGCAATCGAGATGGCCTCCATAAAACCAATCAACGCGATCGCGATCGCTGCAGTCGACAGTTGCACGGCTGTTTCGACATCAAACGTTGGCATCACTAGCGCGGGCAAACCTTCGGGAATGGAACCGACAACCCGTACGCCCTTCGCCTCAAGATTCATCCACCAGGAAACCGCCGTGGTAATCGCCACCGCCACCAATACATTGGGGGCCTTGGGCGTAAATTTTCGCATCGCGATCATAATGCCCAATGCAACAATGCCAACCACCAGCGTCATCATGTGTGTATCTTGGGATGCGGCGACTAACGTATTCCAAACAGTTTCGTAGGTATGTTCTGATTTTTCGACACTGACGCCAAACAACTTGCCGATCTGCGAGGTGCCAATAATGATCGCCGCCGCATTGGTAAAGCCGGTCACCACCGGATGCGACAGAAAATCCACCAGCACGCCCATGCGCAAAAGCCCCAAACTGATTTGAAACACCCCGACCATCAACGCCATCAACACCGCGTAGGCGAGATAGCCTTCGGGGTTACCTGCCGCCAGTGGCTCCAGAGTAGAGGCCGTCATCAACGACACCACTGCAACCGGCCCGGTCGCCAATTGCCGGGACGAACCAAATAACGCGGCGACGATGCCGGGCAAAAATGATGCGTACAAACCAATATAGGGCGGCAAACCAGCCAACTGCGCATACGCCATGGACTGTGGCACCAATACCAGCGCCACGGTAATGCCCGCGACCACGTCCGCACGCAATATTTTCGGGTCTTTCAGCTCACCAATCCACCGAAGAAATGGCGCGAACGTGTTGGTAAAATTCATAAACTTCCCTTAACATGCGTTAACATGTCGATCTTAAAATTCTATGCTGGGTACGTACCCGGACGTGGCTCGGTGGCGGCAGGATGAGTTCGTCACGAGTGTAGTAATATTCTAATACTTTTAGCGCCGGATTTATACCCACACCAATCTTGGGCTAATATCAATAGCCATCGGCCATTGGCCTGTCGCACAAAAAATGATTCAATAGCCGGCTGTAAAAGCTTAAGGGGGCGAAAGCCATGTCTACAAAATATCCTGTTGTTGCGGTTACCGGCTCATCCGGCGCCGGAACCACCACCGTAAAACGCGCGTTTGAACATATTTTTGAGCGTCAAAATATCAACCCGGTCGTTGTTGAAGGCGACAGCTTCCATCGCTATGACCGCATCGAGATGCGCGGCATGATGTCAAAGGCACTCGAAGACGGCGCCCACTTCAGCCACTTTGGCCCCGCGGCAAACCACTTCGACAAGATTGAGGAACTATTCCGCGTCTACGGCGAAACCGGCGGCGGCCAAAAGCGCTACTACCTGCACAGTGAGGAAGAGGCCGAACCTTATGGTCAGCAGCCTGGAGAGTTCACCCCGTGGGAGGACATCCCGACCAGAACCGACTTGCTATTTTACGAAGGCCTGCACGGTGGTGCAGTGCATGAGACAGTCGACTGCTCGAAATTCTGCGACTTATTGATTGGCGTGGTGCCCATCGTCAATCTCGAATGGATTCAGAAAATTCATCGCGATACCGCCGAGCGTGGCTATAGTGCGGAAGCGGTTACCGACACCATTCTGCGCCGCATGTATGACTATGTTCACTACATCACGCCGCAGTTCTCACGCACCGACATCAACTTTCAACGCGTCCCGACAGTGGATACCTCCAACCCGTTTATCGCTCGCGACATCCCGACGCCTGACGAAAGTTTTGTGGTCATTCGTTTCCGTGACCCTAAAAAATTCAGCGTCGACTTCCCTTATCTATTGGCGATGATCGACGACTCGTTCATGTCGCGTCGTAATAGCATCGTGGTTCCTGGCGGCAAGATGGGTATGGCAATGGAAATCATCCTGACCCCGATCATGGAACAGATGATTATCAATCGTTAAACTCTCACTATTGGCAAGACTTAACTAGGCGGGGCTTTCCCCGCCTCTTTATTGCCCGTATTAAAGGGCCGGGTCATCCTTGTCCAATACCGGCTTGCTCTCGCCCCAACGGCCCCAATACTCGTAACAGGCTAGTCCACACACGATCAACGCCGCGCCCACCCACACTCGAACCGAAACCGTTTCTCCATTCGCGACCGACCCCAAAACCAACGCGGTGATCGGTGTCACCAAAGCAATCAACGCGACTCGACCGGCGCTCAGCTTCTTAAGCACGAAAAAATACAACGGAAATCCGATCGCCGAACCCATCACCGCCAAATAAGCTATCGACAACAATGCCCGTTGCGGAATGTGTTCCGGCCAACCCGACCCAATCACACAGGCCGCCACGAACAATGGCGTTGCCACCACCAAACTACCCGCAGTAATGCTGACGGCAGGCATCTGCGGCTGCAATCGTTTCAATCCAACCGCAGAGATCGAATGCACCACCGCCGAGGTCACCACGCCCAACACCCCGAGCGCGGCGCTCCACGACACCTCCGTGCTTTCGGCAAATACCAGAACCAATCCGGCCAAGCCCATCAGCATGCCAATGCCACGCCCCCCGGAAAAACTGTCTTCACCCAGCCACCTGCCAGCTAGTACACCGATAAAAATTGGCGACAAACCGAAAATCACCGAAATCCAGCCAGACGGTATGTACTGCGCCGACCAATAGACCGACGTCATCGCCAGATACAGCGGCACACCGCCGACCAGATACACCCGACGACTGGCACGATCCCACGGGAAATCCACACGCAGCAATCGCATACCCGCGAGCAAGATAGACAGGCCGACCACCATGCGCGCAGCAACACCGAACAGGAATCCGGGCCCATCACCACTCCACTGGATCGCCAATGGTGTGGTACTCCAGATAAGAATCACTGCCAAATAAGCTGCCGGCACCGACATGCCCTACCTCCACGCAAAAAAAAAGCCACGAATCGTGTTGATCGGTGGCCTGTATATCAAAATATCCTGTTAACTAATCAGAACCACGCCACCGCGACACCTGCCAAGCCGGCAGTGTCCAAATAACTCGACGCACATGAAAGCGGATTTCGATTAACATGGTCTCATCATGAATCCGCTCACCGCTCCGTGTCAACCGGCTTCAGAGGACTGCAAATGATTCCATTACACGATGATAATCCCACACAAATTACGCCATTCGTTACCATTGGTCTGATCGGCATCTGTATCGCGACCTTTCTGTGGGAGGTATCACTCGGCGAAAACACTCAGGCCGCAATTTTCTCCTTTGGTGTCATCCCCGCCGTCCTGTTTGATCAAGCCGCGCTCAACCCCGACCTCGCACAAATACCCGCTTGGGCGACCGCCTTCACCTCAATGTTTCTGCATGGTGGATGGATGCACCTGATTGGCAACATGCTTTATCTGTGGATATTCGGCAACAATATAGAAGACGCGATGGGGCACACACGATTCATTCTATTCTACCTGTTGTGTGGTATCGCCGCGGTATTCGCACAAGCCCTGCCCGACCCCGGCTCGACCGTACCCATGGTCGGCGCCAGCGGAGCCATCTCCGGTGTTCTCGGCGCCTACCTGTTGCTCTACCCCCGAGCCAAGGTGTTAGTCCTCATCCCCCTTGGTGTGATCTTTTTCAACACGCGCATCGCGGCCGGACTGGTTCTCGGATTCTGGTTTGTAATGCAACTGATCAACTCAGCCATGGCCGGCGACCAACAAGGCGGCGTCGCCTTCGGCGCCCATATCGGCGGTTTTATCGCCGGCATGCTACTCATCAAGTTTTTCAAGCACCCATCAATACCCTTCTTTGCCCCAGCCAGACGAGGCTAGCCGGGGTCAGACCCCGATAACACATTGATAACCTTATGATAGAACCCGTTTTCAGCCCATTTATTGGTCTTAGAACGGTAATTTTTACCCTGAAATGGCTATCACCAACTCGCTAAAGGCCAGGGATCATGGTCTGATATTAATCACATAGATTTTGGTAGAAAAACACCGATCTAGGCACAAAATCGCCCGGAATACTCCTCTATAAATAAAGTAATTCAATGAGTTGCCGGGGTCTGACCCCAGGCCTCATTCAGTCTCGCTGCGAACTGCAACCGAGAAGGCGCCTTCTACATCGATAGAGACATCAAAAATAATCGGCCGGCAACACACGTAACAATCTTCGATATAGCGCTGGTCGCCAGCCGAACAGTCGACCACGGTCTCAAACGACTCACCGCAATAGGGACAGGATACGAGGGTATTTTCAAGCATGGGTAAATTCCTACGCGGTGTCGGGATCACCGCTGACAGCATCGCGCGCGGTCGCACGCAACAATAAACCCGTCATCAACGTCCACAAGGAATGGTGGTTAGCGAACCCCCGCAGGGACGCGGCACGATAACGATGATGGCACGCCCTTCGGTCATCCGGCCGAGGGGCTTTTTATGCCGGTTGAACAGAACCCCGATGCTCTGCGATCGCATCGAGAAACGCCTCGCCGTAACGGCGCAGTTTTTTGTCGCCAACCCCGTGGATATCCAGCAATGCCACTTTGCTGTCGGGCAACAGCGTCGCCATCTGTGACAGTGTCGCATCACTGAATACGACATACGGCGGCACGTTCTGTTCATCGGATAACTCCTTGCGCAACTCGCGCAAACGTTCAAACAACAACTCATCATGAATCCCCAGATCGGCGCTGAGTTTTTTACGCCGACCAGATGATTGCTTGAGACGTGGCCGCCCTAACTCGAGTCGAATATCACCACGCAGTAAAGGTCGTGCGCTATCGGTCAACGTGAGCACCGAATAGTTGGCGATATCCTGAACCAAAAACCCGTGATGGATCAGTTGGCGCAAAATACTGCTCCACTCGACCTCGGAGCGGCCCCGGCCAATACCCCAGGTGCTGAGTTTGTCGTGTCCGAAATTGCGAATGCGCTCCGTATCCATACCGCGAATCACATCCACCACATATTTCATACCAAACCGTTGGCCCACCCGATACACACACGACAGCGCCTTGCGCGCATCTTCCGTGGCATCGTAACGTTCCGGCGGCACATGGCAAGTATCGCAGTTACCGCAACCCTCTTCCTGTTCGTCTCCAAAATACCCCAGTAGCACGCGACGCCGACAGGTCAGCGCCTCGGCAAACGCTACCATACTATTTAACTTATGAACTTCGATCCGTTTTTGCTCTTCATTGTCGCTATTGTCTACCAGACGGCGAACCGTGACGATGTCCTGTGCCCCGAATAACAGAAGCGCATCCGCCGGTAGTCCATCGCGACCCGCGCGACCCGTTTCCTGATAATAGCCTTCAATATTTTTAGGTAAATCGAAGTGCACCACAAAACGAACATTCGGCTTGTCGATGCCCATGCCAAAGGCCACGGTCGCGACGACGATATCGATGTCATCGCGCAAAAACGATTCGTGCGCATGACGTCGCTCGCTTGCCGGCAGGCCCGCATGATAGGCCAGCGCACTGTAGCCATCGGCACGCAATCGCGACGCCACTTCCTCGACCCGCTTGCGACTAAGCGCGTAGACAATGCCCGACTGTTGCGGCCGCTTATCCAGGAACTCGGTCAACTGCAGATACGGCTTACGTTTTTCCAACACGCTGTAACAAATATTGGGCCGATCAAAACCAGTGATGTATTGCTCAGCACCCTGCAACTGAAGTTTGTGCAAAATATCTGCCCGCGTCTGCGGATCCGCCGTAGCAGTAAGCGCGATCAGCGGCACACCGGGGAATTCGTCGCGCAGCGCGCCCAACTGAACATACTCGGGACGAAAGTCATGTCCCCATTGCGATACACAATGGGCCTCATCAATCGCGAACAGCGAGATATCAATTTCGTGTAGCCGCGCCATGAAACTACCGGCCATCAAGCGTTCGGGGGCTACATACAATAAATCAAGCTCGCCCGAGTGCAATTGCGCCAACACGCGCCGAGCCTCATCGGATGCAAGACTGGAGTTATAACAAGCGGCGGCAACCCCATTCTCTTGTAGGGCGTCGACCTGATCTTTCATCAATGAAATAAGTGGCGATACAACGATGGCCGTACCATGGCGCAGTTGCGCCGGAATCTGAAAACAAATTGATTTGCCGCCGCCGGTTGGCATCAGAACGAACACATCATTGCCGGCAACAACGTCCGCAACAATCCGCGCCTGATAGGGCCGAAACTCGCGGAACCCATAAACTGTTTTTAGTACTTCTTCTGCGGTCAGCATTCAACTTCCAGTACGAACAATGAACCTACCCCTGCCGTAGTTAAAACTATTATCAGGAACTCCAAAATCGATCAGGATCCATTACATCGCCTGCGATAACATGGTTCGTCACTCTCCCCAAAATATCTCGCAACCGCGCTTCGATTCCACCAGCATCGATTCCACATTCGCGCAGCTGCTGCTCTCGAGTGGCATGCGCGATGAAACGATCGGGCAACCCTAAGTGAAACACAGGGCAAACAACCTGCCTGTCAGACAAACACTCGGATACCGCTGCACCCGCACCACCGGCGATCACATTATCTTCGACCGTCACCAGAACCTCATGGCTCTCGGCCATCCCAACAATACAGTCCTTATCCAGAGGCTTGATAAAACGCATATCGACTACCGTGACATCCATCACCTCAGCCGCCTGAAGCGCCTCATCCAGCAAGGTTCCAAACACCAACAACGCTGCCTTGGTACCGCGCCGACGCACCCGCGCACGGCCCAGCGGCAAGGGCGTCAGACCCTCATCGACCTCGGCAACGGGACCCGCGCCCCGCGGATAACGCACGGCCGCCGGACCCTGATGCAGATAGGCCGTAGCCAACATGCGGCGGCATTCATTTTGATCTGAGGGTGCCATCAAAATCAGGTTGGGGATACAACGCATGAAGCTAATATCGAGGGTACCCGCGTGGGTCGCGCCATCCGCCCCCACCAAACCGGCGCGATCAATCGCGAACGTCACATCGAGATTCTGTAGTGCGACATCGTGAACCAACTGATCATAGGCACGTTGCAAAAAGGTTGAATAGATCGCGACGACCGGTTTGTAGTTTTCGCAAGCCAGACCGGCAGCGAAGGTCACTGCGTGTTGTTCAGCGATGCCGACATCAAAATACCGATCCGGAAACTCATCCCGAAACCGGGTTAACCCCGAGCCCTCACACATTGCCGGTGTAATCGCGAGCAGACGCTCATCGATATTGGCCATGTCACAGACCCAGTCGCCAAATACATCGGAGTAACTCTGTGGCGCTGCCGAGGTTGTTGCTGTCGGCGATACAACGGTCGCCGGCGCACTATCGAGATCAAACGGCTTGACCCCGTGATAGTTACAAGGATCGCGTTCAGCCGGCGAATAGCCCCGCCCCTTCTGCGTGATCACATGCAGCAAGCGACGCCCCTGCAAATCGTGCATATTACGTAAGGTGGCCATTAACGCAGGCAAGTCGTGGCCATCAACCGGACCGATATAATTGAACCCCAGTTCTTCGAACAAGGTACCGGGCATCACCATACCCTTCATGTGTTCTTCCCAACGACGCGCAAACTCACTTGCCCCAGGCAACAATTCCAGCACGTGCTTGCTGGTGTCGCGCATCCCGGTATACACACGCCCCGACATCAATCGGGCAAGATAATTACGCAGCGCACCAAGACTGGGCGATATCGACATTTCATTGTCGTTGAGAATCACCAACAGATCGCAGTCTTCGGTGCCGCCATTATTGAGCGCCTCAAATGCCATGCCACCGGTCATCGCGCCGTCGCCTATCACCGCCACGCTCTTGCGGCCAGTGCCTTCACGCGCGGCGGCAACCGCCATACCCAGTGCAGCGCTGATTGAGGTACTGGCATGACCGGCACCAAAGGCATCGTAGTCACTCTCGTGACGATGCAGAAACCCGCTTAGACCTCCGCGCTGACGCAGACTGTCCATCGCATCGCGACGACCGGTAAGAATTTTATGTGGATAGGTCTGGTGCCCGACGTCCCAAACAATACGGTCCCGAGGGGTATCAAAGACGGTGTGCAATGCCAGCGTGAGTTCGACCACACCCAGACTGGATGACAAATGACCGCCCGTACGTGATACCGATTCGATCAGAAAAGACCGGATTTCATCCGCCAAACGCCCAAGCTCGATACTCGACAGACCCTTCAGGTCTGACGGTGAGTCGATGCGGTTAAGTAGAGGGTAGGCTGAAACGGACATAGTCGGCACATTCTAGCAAAAGCCACGCGCCACCACCCGGATTTACCAGCTCTCCAGCTTATAATGCTTCTTCACCGGCTTAAGGATCTCCCAGGTGCAGGTCAGGCCTTTTTCGAATATGACCAGATCGCCGCGTTTGATCACCACGGGCTCGGCGCCAGGATAACTGATCCGCGCCTCACCACGCAGCAGATAGCAGGTTTCCTCTTCATCGTAGGTCCAGTCAAAGGTCGAAATCTCCTTCTCCCAGATCGGCCATACCTCAACCGCAAGCACGTCGAGCTTGGGTGGTGGCACATTGTGTTCGATCGTAATCTCGGTCATTTGGGCTTTCTCTCTACTAACTAACCAGCCAGATCCTGAACTCTACCGCAAACACCTGCCCAAATCTGGTATCGGACTATGTGCTGTAGTGAATCTCCGTTTGGCATGGCATACTAGACAATCGTCTCGCCATCACGGAGTGCCAAAAATGCCCGAAGCTGCAGTCATCGAACCCAATCGCCTATGTGGCGTTCAGGAAATGGAAATTGTCGTAAACGGGCCTGATGGCGCAAACCGCCTGTTTATTTGTTCCGGAATTGCTGAGGTCGAAGTCGGTGGCGGTGAACCGCACCCACGCTGGGAACAGGTGTTTCTGCAATTTGATGTCGGCCGTGAGTTTGATCCTGGCAAAGAGCGTGTCCTCAAGACCATTTCGACCGCCTCCATTGGCGGCGTTCGCAGTGACGGGGTGCCCAACTTTGTTGGCTGGCGCGTCTACGGGGCGGCAGCTGATCTGGAGGAGAAAAACCACCGGGTACGCATGAACATTGCCATTGGCTCACGCGACAGCCAAGCCTTTCTCGAGCAGGTCGTTTACACCGTCCATATCCTCGCCTACGTCCCTGATTAGGCCTACGTCGGGCCAGTGAACCAAGCCATCACCGGCTTTCACCGCGATGAAGAAAAGCATTGGGTCGCCGATCTAGCCTGCGGCCACAGCCAACATGTCCGTCACGACCCACCCTGGCAGAACCGCGACTGGATGATCACCGAACGTGGGCGCGACGAGCACCTTGGCGTCACGCTCAACTGCAAAAAGTGTGAAGTGCCTAATCGGCTCGTCGTGTTCTCCCGGACTGCATCCGACCCCATCGATATACGCAATGCCCTGAATTCACTGGAACTTCTGGGCAAACCGTTTAACCGCAACGGCGCCCAACATTTTCTGCCCGGCCCCGAACTTCTGCGCCACATCATTCTTGTTGGTTGCTCGCCCTCTCTGGCGTTGACACCGGACACCGCTGAGGGAGATAACCTCTGCACCATCAACATCCCCCCTGCGACACCGATTTCGACTCACCACTATTTTATCTCCGGTCCTCGCACATCCGCGCCGGCCTGTCCCCACTGTAAACACGCGCTGCATGACTGGCACCAACACTGTACCCAATGGGTCTTGCACCCCGACATCTCACCACAATGTTCAGAATGCAATCAGGCTTTCGACCCAAGAAAGTTGACGTGGCGGCGCGCGGCAGCCATCGCACAGACGCATATTGAGATATGGGGGATATATCCAAACGAGGGCATCCCCTCCGAACAACTGCTGGAATGTTTGCAGCACACCAACGACGCGCCATGGGACTTCGTGTATCTATAAAAACTGGCCGCTGCAAACACACCGCTTTCTGCTATGCTCAAACCTACCCACGAAGCTCTGGCGCCGCATGATCATTAATCGAAGTTTTGCCAAACTGCTGCTTCTGGTCGGCCTTATTACAGTTATCGTTACGGCTCAGAATGTATCGGCCAATGCGTGGATTGAACCGATCATTGAGGTGCCGCACAGCGCGCGCCTAGCCAATCAACGTGAGCTCTTTAAACAAGCCTCAAAAATGTTGGGTCGAGGACAACTCAGCCGTTTCAACACGGCCCTCGCCGACCTCACGGACTACCCACTCTATCCCTATCTTGTTTACGCCAAGCACCGCCGTTATCTCACGCGGACTACGCTCGAAGACGTCAATACATTCGCAGAAACCTATGCCGATACCCCGCTGGCCGACCGCCTCCGCCAGGCGTGGCTTAAACGCCAACTGAGTCGCGGTGAAACCAACAACTTCCTCGGCGCCTATCGACCGACCAACGACATCGCCGAGCGCTGTCGCTACCGCCGAGTGTTGCTAAAAGCGGGACACACGGGTGCCGCCTTTGCCGAACTCGACAATCTCTGGCTAACCGGAAAATCCCAACCCCGCGCCTGCGACCCATTGTTCACGGCATGGCGCAAAGCCAATTTGCTAAGCTCCGATCTCGCCTGGCGGCGATTCGTATTGGCCATGGATAACCGCAAGCTGCAATTGGCCCGCTACCTGAAACGCTTCATGGATGATGACGACGCCTATTGGGCTGATTTGTGGTTACGAGTCCATCGTTATCCCACCGCCGTCCTTGAGACCAAACGCTTTCGCTCGCCCCACCCCTATCGCAGTCGTATTCTGCTGTATGGCATCGAACGCCAGGCTCGCAGCGACCCCGAGCAGGCCAACCGTAACCTGAAGCGTCTCAGCCAGCGTTACAGCTTCACCACCGCAGAGCGGTCCAGCATTGATCACATCATCCTGATGCGCCGGGTTGCGGATGGTGATTTTGGGGCGCTGAAGGATCTGGCCGCGCTCAATATCGACACGCTACCGGTCAAACTGCAGGAACTGCGATTGCGTAACGCGCTGCGCAATCAACAGTGGTCGCTGGTATCGAACTGGGTCGATCAGCTACCGACAGAGCAACGCGAAACCAGTGGCTGGCGTTACTGGCGCGCGCGGGCGCTGGACGCAACCGGCAACCGTACCGAGGCCAATAAATTATTTGCCGGACTGTCACTTGGCCTTGGTTACTACAGTTTTCTTGCCGCTGAACAGTTAGGGATTGCACCTCGATTTAACAACGAGACATTACCAACCATCCATCACGCACAGGATTTTTTGCATGCGTCACTCGCCGCGCAGCGCGCACATGAATTGTTGGCTCTCGGTCGCATCATCGAGGCGCGCCGCGAATGGTATAAGCTCAGCCAGGGTCTGGATGAAGCAGACTTGCTGCTGGCCGCGCGACTGGCGCATGAATGGGGCTGGCACGACCGCGCCATAGCCACGCTGGGGCTAACGTCGCACCGCAACCATTTGGAACCCCGTTTCCCACGACCATTCGACACTCTGGTGCGGCAACATGCCGATAGCCACGGACTGGATCCCAATTGGGTGTATGCCATCATGCGTCAGGAAAGCACGTTCATGACAGACATAAAATCGCCCGCAGGCGCCCTTGGGTTAATGCAACTGATGCCAAAGACCGCGAAATTGATCGCCAAACGTGGTCATGTCCGACTTAAGAACAAATCCCAGCTGCTGCAGCCAGACACCAACATAGCCCTGGGCACGAGCTATCTTCGCCAAATGCTGGATCGCTTTGACAACAATCCTATGCTCGCGGCCGCCGCCTACAACGCCGGACCATACCGCATCAGCCGCTGGTTACCCGAGGACTGTGCGGTACCGATCGACATCTGGATTGAGACCATCCCGTTTAAGGAGACACGCCATTATGTGCAACGGGTCGCTGCGTACACCACGATATATGCCCACCGGACTGGCATTGATGCGCGGCTAGCAACACGGGAGTTCTCCAATGTTGGAACCCGGCAACGCGGCAGCTCCCGCTTTGCCTGTCAACAGCCGGAGGTGCCCGTCACCACAACATCGTCGTCGCCAACCCCAGTAACAGCAACGCGAAACCCCGTTTGAGCAGCGCCGCCGGCAAGGTGTGCGCGATGCGTGCACCCAGCGGCGCAAACAACACACTCACCACCGCGATCGACGCCAGCGCCGGCAAGTACACATAACCGAGACTACCTTGCGGCAACGTCGCAACATCCCATCCAGCCACCATGAAGCCAATGGCTCCCGCCAGCGCGATGGGCAAGCCGCTCACTGCGGCCGTCGCCACAGCGGCCCGCGGCACCTGATTGCACCACACCAAAAACGGAACCGTCAGGGTGCCGCCGCCGATACCGACCAGCGCCGATACCCACCCCACACACACACCGATCAGAGCCAACCCTGCTTTTCCGGGTAGACCCCGGTGCGGGTGCGGTGGACGATCGAGCCACATCCAGATGCCCACACCCAATTCGAACACCCCGAAAACGCGGCCAAGCGTCGGGCTGGCCAAATGGTCCGCGGTCATTGCACCCAGCCAGGCACCAAGCAAAAGCCCCGGCGCATAGCGCACAAATACTGGCCACAACACCGCGCCGCGACGATGATGTGCCCAACTGGATGACAATGAGGTAAACACAATCGTCGCCAACGAGGTGCCGACGGCCATATGCACCACCACATCCGCACTAACCCCGGTGCCGATAAAACCCGCCACCAATACCGGAACAATAATCAGACCGCCGCCAACACCGAACAAACCCGCCGAAATCCCGGCCAGCGCGCCCGTCGCAAGATAGACCCAGATCTCACCAAATATCATCAACATTGCGACCCTGCACCTGTTGTACGGCGGCGAGATCTTGTATCTTTCACTTATCCGACCCTCAACATCTGTGAGCACCTCACCTGCATGAAGATTAATTCCATTTGCATCCTTGGCGGCAGTGGCTTTGTTGGCCGTCATCTTATACCGGCTCTCGCCAATGGCCAACGCAAGATCCGAGTGTTATCAAGCCATCCTCAGCGTGCCCGGCACCTGCTGGTCAGCCCCGGGGTTGAATTGGTCAAAGCCGATGTTTTTGACCCTGCCAGCTTGCGCAACCATTTCACCGGTTTCGACTGCGTGATCAATCTGGTCGGCATACTCAACGAGTCGCGCGCCAAACATCGCGGCTTTCGTGCGGTTCATGTTGAACTTCCAACCTTGATCGCCGAATCAAGTTCAGCGGCTGGCGTATCACGACTGCTCCACATGAGCGCACTGCAGGCCGACTCGGCACGCGGCACCAGCCTCTACCTGCGTACCAAGGGCGAGGGGGAAAACCGCATCGCCGTGGCAGGCTCGTCGAACCTCAGTGTCAGCGTCTACAAACCTTCTGTGATGTTTGGGCCGGGAGACAAATTTCTCAATCGCTTCGCCTCCCTGCTGCGGATGAGTCCGCTCATGTTTCCATTGGCATGTCCCAATGCGCGCTTTGCCCCGGTGTACGTGGGTGACGTCGTTGAAGCGATGCTACAAACCCTCGACGCTGCCGACGCAAAGGGGGTGCACTATGAACTGTGTGGCCCTGAACAACTGACCTTGCGCGAACTGGTGCAATACACCGCCACTAACATCGGGTCCACCTCATACATTGTTGGTTTGTCTGATCGTCTGTCGCGAATACAGGCGCGCATATTACAGTGGGTGCCGGGCAAGCCGTTCAGCCTCGACAACTACCTTTCCTTGCAAACCGACTCGATTTGCAGCAAAGACGGCTTCGCTCAATTGGGTATAACACCACGCTCACTCGGCGAGATCGTGCCCGGGTATCTCGGCCAATCGGGACAGGCTGCGCGCCTCGACCGGTGGCGCGCCCGCGCCGGACGCAACGTCTAACCGCCACGGGCACTGAATTGGCTGACGCAATCTGCCGAACAGCAGACTCGTCCCTTGATTTACAGGGAACAGATCATCGAGGACGGCAAGATGCAAAAGCAGCAACTTGCACATGCCTACGGACCCCCAGCGTTGCAACAGGAAATTGCGGCCTTGCAGGCCAGCGGCAAGTCACTCTGTTAGATCAATCCGTCTTGTTACCAAAAAATAACCAGTAGCCACGTCCCTAACAACAATCGATACAATACAAACGGAACCATACCGATACGGTCAAGCAGCTTTAACATCCAGTGGATGCAGGTATAAGCACCCAGCGCCGACAATACCATCCCCGCGATCAATGGCCCCCACACCACGGCATCACCCGCCTCCAGCAACTCCAGTGTTTGCATGCCTCCCGCCAACACAATCACCGGTATCGAGAGCAAAAAGGAAAACCGGGCGGCGGCGGTGCGCGTCAAACCCAGCAGCAGACCCATGGTGATGGTGATACCTGACCGCGACGTGCCCGGAATCAACGCCAAACCTTGCGCGATGCCGATCAGCATCACATCCTTCCAGGACATGCTGTACTCATCGCGCGACCGGGCCCCCTTTATGTCTGCAAACCAAAGCAGCAAGCCAAAGCCAATGGTGGCATAAGCAAGCACCAAGGGTGAACGCAGATTCGCCTCGATGTAATCCCCTGCAAACAAACCCACCAAGCCCACCGGCACGGTACCGATCACCACCGCCCAAGCCAGCCGACTATCGGCAGTGGCAGTGCCACCTAGCGAGCTAAACCAAGCCAAGGTCATGGACCAGACCTCGTGACGAAAATAACCCACAACCGCGACCAGACTGCCCACATGCACAGCCACATCAAAGGCCAGTCCCTGATCTTCCCATCCGATGAGAATCGGAACCAAAATCAGATGCGCGGAACTGGAAACCGGCAAAAACTCGGTTAGGCCCTGCACCAAGGCAAGTACGAATGCCTGAAAATAATCCATAACAAACTCTTATAAGCGATCGGTAAAATCGCGCAAACCAAAACCTGTCAGCGGTGCATCATAGGCCTTGCTCAACGCCATGACCTTAAAACGATCACCCATTTCGGTCGGCAAGGTCAACTTTTTCACCTCAGCAGTCAATGTCAGATGCGCTCGCACCTGATCCGGATCCGACTGCGCCACCATGTCATCCAGACCATTGGCGATCAAAAACAGCGCCTGCGTCGTGTAGCCAGCCACCGACATGTCCGCCGCCAATCCCGCCTCGGCCACGGTGGTGAAATCAACATGCGCGGTAATGTCCTGCAGCCCGGGCCAAACAAATGGGTCGGCATGCGCACGGTGACGGTAATGACACATCAAGGTACCTCGCCGACGCTCCGCCTGATAATAATCACGCCGCGAATAACCATAGTCGATCAGCATCACAACCGCCGCATCGACACAGTCGCCAAGCGCCGTAACCCAAGGCAAGGCCATGGTATTCATATCGGATACGTAACCCGACTCGATATCGGGAAACTCTTTCACCAGCCGCGTGACCGCATCTCGCAGATTCTCATCCTCGCACCGGTCAAACTGCTCGGAAAAACCGTCATCCTCGACAACAAATGATTGCAAAACCTCACCATCGCGCCACGCAAACCGATGCACCGGCATCGCATCCAAAACCTCGTTCGCCAACACCACACCACGAAACCCCGGCGACGGCATCTGTTGCAACCACGCCACGCGATCAAACCACCCCGCTTGGCGCGCCCGCAGCGTGTCACGCTGAACCTGCTGTAAATAAGGGCTTGGCTCAAGGATAAAATAGCGTTGCGGCAAACGGTCACGTGCCGCCAGCTCGGTCAAGATATCGGCCGCCATCACACCGGAACCCGCACCAAATTCCAGTATCTCACCACCCCCCAACGTGCCGAGGATCTGCTCACACTGTCGAGCCAGACACCGACTAAACAAGGAAGACAATTCTGGCGCGGTGACAAAATCACCCCCCTCACCAAACTTGCGACTGCCGGCACTGTAGTAACCCAAACCCGGTGCATACAGACACAACTCCATATACCGGGCGAACGGAATTCGCCCACCCTCGGCGCGAATGACCTCGGCAATATGCGAGCGCACGCGGGTGCTGTGCGCCAATGCGTCCGCATCGGGCATGGGCAAATCAATGCCCGTGGGCATTCGCAGAATCGATAGAATGGGGTAACATCGACCGCATTGAACCATGCAACACGCATGAGCCGCAAAAATGACCTTAAGCAAAGACCAGACTGTTCTCATCACCGGCGCGGCCAACCGCCTCGGCGCGGCCACCGCGCGCGCACTGCATCAGGCCGGCATGCGCGTGGCGATTCATTACCGCCATTCGAAGACCGCTGCCACCGCACTACGCGATGAACTCAATGCAACACGCGCCGATAGCTGCCTGATCGTGCAGGCTGACCTGACCGATGTCGCCGTTCATCCCCGTGTGGTGGACACCGTGATTGAAACTTGGGGCCGACTCGACGCGCTGGTCAATAACGCATCAACGTTTTACCCAACGCCCATTGGCCGCATCACCGAGGCCAACTGGGACGACCTGATGGGCAGTAATCTCAAGGCGCCGTTATTCCTGTCGCAGGCCGCCGCACCCGCGCTCACGGCAAGTCAGGGGTGCATCGTCAACCTGATCGACATCCACGCACAAAAACCGCTGGCTGGACACCCCGTGTACTGTGCCGCCAAGGCGGGTCTGGGCATGTTGACCATGAGCCTTGCCCGCGAACTCGGACCTGATGTTCGCGTGAACGGCGTGGCGCCCGGGGCGATACTGTGGCCGGAAGGTGAACTCGATGACGATGCCAAACGCGAAATCCTGTCGCGTACCGCGCTAAAACGAAGCGGCACGCCGGAAGACATCGCAAATACCGTGTTGTTTTTGGTTCGTGATGGCGGCTATATCACGGGGCAAATTATTGCGGTTGATGGTGGGAGAAGTGTGCACGGGTGACGCGGGGATATCCCCCCTGAGTTGAGGGACTAACCGACTTCTCCATCACATTCAAGACTGCCGCTCACCAAACAACTAACGTAGACTCCAAGCCTCTATGCCCAGTAGTTCCCTTCCCTCGTCACGCCTGTCCCAACTCAACCCCGAGCAACGGGCGGCGGTCCGATACGTCGATGGCCCACTGTTGGTTCTAGCCGGAGCAGGCAGCGGCAAGACCCGGGTAATTACCGAAAAAATTGCGCACCTGATCACCCATCATCAGATGAAAGCCCGTCATATAGTCGCGGTGACCTTCACCAACAAGGCCGCACGCGAGATGAAGTCCCGCGTCGCCAAACTGCTGGATGGCCAGCCGTCACGCGGGCTCACCGTCTCCACCTTTCACCGCTTGGGTATGACGATTCTGCGACGGGAATGCGATGCGCTGGGACTGACGTCCAGTTTTAGCTTGTACGATACACGCGACAGCAGCGCCCTGTTGCTGGAACTGTTGAAACGGGATGCGGGCACTGACCGCGAATACATTGAGCAGATCCGGGGGCAGATATCGAAATGGAAAAATGCTCTGATCGAACCCCAACACGCCATCTCGATTGCCGCCGACAAGTTTGAGGTCAGTGCCGCGGTGGCCTTCGCCGCCTATGAGCGCCAGTTGCGCAGTTACAATGCCGTCGATCTGGATGATCTGATCGGTCTTCCGGTGCAGGTATTTGAACAGAATCCGGAGCGGCTGGATCACTGGCAGAATCGCGTCCGCCATCTGCTGGTCGACGAATATCAGGACACCAATCAGACTCAATACAAGCTGGTGCACCAACTGACACGGATTCGGCATGCGCTGACGGCCGTAGGCGATGACGATCAGTCCATTTACTCTTGGCGCGGCGCGCAGCCTGAGAACCTGGCACAACTGAGCAAGGACTTCCCGCAGTTAAAGGTGATCAAGCTGGAGCAGAATTACCGTTCCACCAATGTCATTTTGCACGCGGCCAATACCCTGATCGCCAACAACCCGCACACGTTTGAGAAACGCCTGTGGAGCGCCTCCGGCATGGGTGATGCCATTCGGGTTCTGGAATGCAAAAACGAACAGCAGGAGGCCGAGCGCGTGATCGGTGATCTGGTTCATCATCGCTTTAGCAGCGGCGGCCGTTATGCCGACTATGCGATCTTGTTTCGCGGTAACTTTCAGGCGCGCCTATTTGAAAAAATCCTGCGTGAACAGGGCGTGCCTTACGTACTGAGCGGCGGCCAATCATTTTTCGACTACACCGAGATCAAGGATCTGCTGGCCTATCTGAAACTGCTACTTAATCCCGATGACAGTGGCTCGTTTCTGCGCATCGCCAACACCCCCAGACGCGGCATTGGCGCAAGCACATTGGAAAAGCTGGCGCGCTTTTCGGGTGAGCGAGAATGCTCCTTGCTGGATGCCTGTTTTAGTGCCGAACTGGGGCAACACCTTGGCAAACGCGCGCTGAAAAGCGTGCAAGGCTTTGCCCAATGGGTCATGGACACCGCCGCTCGCGCGGCGTCGGACGATGCCCCTGCAATCCTGCGGCAACTGATCATCGACATCGACTATGAAGACTGGATCCGTGACCAACACGACGAGCCGGTGGCCGACAAGCGCGTCGCCAACGTGGCCGACCTATGTCAATGGATCGAAAAAATGGGCGCGCGTGATGATGGGGTGTTGAACCTGCAGGACATGATCAGCCGCCTGACCCTGATGGACATTCTTGACCGCGCCGATACCGATGATATTGGTGACCGGGTGGCATTGATGACCCTGCATGCGGCCAAGGGATTGGAATTTCCCCGCGTTTATATCGCCGGGATGGAAGAGGAACTACTGCCACATCGAACCAGTATCGAAGAAGACGGCATCGAGGAAGAACGCCGCGTCGCTTATGTGGGTATTACGCGGGCACAAAAAGGACTTACCCTGTCCATGGCGCGCCAACGTCGTCGCCACGGCGACATCTCGGCCTGTGAACC
>JYMV01010007.1_pt1 | contig 19841 bp, 14 predicted proteins | sample 338911 | NCBI WGS metagenome assembly JYMV01 (sample SAMN03354496, study PRJNA234377) | hydrothermal vent metagenome | biome: Deep sea; feature: Hydrothermal plumes at the Eastern Lau Spreading Center, Western Pacific Ocean; material: Seawater | place: Tonga | collected 2009 | depth 2000 m m
AGGGCGGTGCCGAAACCGTCCCCGGGTTGACCCTGTGGGTCACTGAGGACCTGAACCTGGGTCCAGGCGAGGCGATCTCTTCGCCAGATCTCTACCGTCGCCGCGCCCGAGGCACCTGCCGCCAGATGGTTGCCGTCTGCAGCGAGGCATGAGCCGAGCTGGCTACCCGCCTGTCCAATCAAGACTTCTTCGAGTTGATAGCCGTTCAGATTTCTCTGGAAAATTCTCACACTGCCGCTGAGAAGCCCACCATCATCATCACCTACGGCTCCGATGAAGGTTCGTCCACCCGAAATGGCAACAGATCTTCCAAGACCATCCCCTGCACTGACTCCAAACAACTCGATCTCTCCGATTGCACATTGGCCCTGAACCGGGCCGATACCGGCCAGTAGAAACAGCGCCGCCAGAGTCCCCAGGCAGAGGATCATCAGCGGCAATCGACTGGAGATGAATGGCATCGAACTGTCCTTCGAGACGAGGGAAGATTCCTCCCGTGACATCGGGAGTGAAAGTTCTACCTCTATCGTCTCGACACAGCGAATACTGTCAATCCACGCAGCCCCGCAAGGCTTGCGTGGGACAGGAAAGGGAGATGAAACGGTGAGGATCTAAAGAGGATCTCCGAGTCGCCGCGGCCAGTGGTCTTCGGGAGGCTCGGGTTCATCTTCACCGGCGGGCCGGATGTGATCCAGAAGGCCTTCTTCGACCTTGTCGTACTGGATCTTGCCGTTGATGACTGCCCAACGTACATGAGACATGTACGAAAGGAGGTCACCGTCCATGATGATGAAGTCGGCATCCTTTCCCACCTCGATCGACCCGATTCGATCCGCCACTCCATCGACTCCACCGCCACCTCCTCCGACAATCCACCTCTCACGGCAAATGCAGCTTCCAGAGGTAAGTGCGACAGATCCCGGCCTGCCAGACCCCACAGGGCGATTCCTCGACTACCCGGCATGATGGTCACGGGAACTCCATGCTCATACAGGATCCTGGCATTCTCGATACTGGATCCCCCTGCAGCCCCACGGCTCTCATCCCGGTCTCGGCGACTACGAGGAGTCAACACCACTGACGCCCTGCAGCGCGCCAGCACTCCGGGTTCGATCCATGCCTCTTCAGCTCCCTCGATGATCATCTCGAATTCAAACCTTCTGGCCAGTTCACAGATTTCACGTAGATCGTAGATGGTCGAGGCCCGGGTCAGTGCAATACTCTTGCCGGTCAGCAGTTTGCGTGCTGTGGCGAAAACGCCACGAATCCACTTATCGTCGGGAGCTTTCGCTTCTGGGTTTTCCTTCTTGTCACTCTCGTATCGTTCCAGTTCCCTGAGATGTTCCTGGACCTTCTCGAGCGCTTCGCGGAGTTCGCGCTTCCCGGATGGGTTCCTGCTGACATAGCTGATCGAGGTGAAGGCCTTGTTTCGAAGCGTCAGGTCGCTGACTTCGCCTCGAATCAACTTACAGACACGGCTGCCGTTCCACGTCGAGGTGATCCCCGCTGCCAGCCCCATCACCGTGCCGAGCGCAAACGGATCCTGGGTCTTTTCCGGCTCCCCTGAGCCGACAAGGCCACTGGACCGAAACGCGACAAGGCCCGGATAGAGATGGTATCCGCTAGCGTCGATCTTTTCAGCATCCGAGGGAGCCACGATGTCTTCCCCTATGGAGATGATCTTCCCATCCTTGCACAGCACGGTTCCGCCGCGAATCACTGGACCTGTGATGGTGTGGATGGTGGCACCCTCGATGGCGAGGTACTCGCCACCGGGATCCTCTGGCTCTACCTCCTCTTTCTCCGGTTCAGGCGCTGGCGCAGGGGGCGGTGGTCGACGCCCGCGCCGGCGACGGCGTGGCGGGTCCTGTGCCTCCGAGATTCCCGCCATCTGGATCCGAGATCCGCAGTTGAGCGGAATGTCGGTCACCATGAAGAAGACCGCCAGCATCACGAGAGAGGCTCTCAGTTTGGGGTTCATCGGTTGTCCTCTCGATCCCAGACCACTTCTCCTGCGATGATGGTCTTCATCACCTTAGCCCCCGGCTCCAATGGGTCTGCATCGAAGAGTACGAAGTGCGGCTCCTTACCTGCCTCGACGGTTCCCATACGATCTCCGAGTCCCAGCAACCGGGCAGGCTCAGCAGTGACCGAAGCGATGGCGACCTCGCGGGTGAGGCCATATCGAACCAGTTCTGCCAGCATGCCCGGGATGTTCCGCATCCCCTCAGGGTTGTCAGTACGCGGTATCGTCACCAGAGTGCAGCCGGCACGAGACAGCGCCACAGGAATCGAAATCCTCGTATAGGTGTCGGGAAGAGCACTGAGACCGGGCGGAATCAACACCGTGGCCTTTCGCTCTGCGAGCAGTTCAATCACCTGATGAAAGGCGCCATTTCGAGTGCCGGGCAGGATGAAGATCCCCATCGGGTCGCGGTCCTTCAACTCTTTTACATTCGCCATGGCGGCATCGAAGTGAAGGATCAATCCAGGCGTACCCGCATCAAATACGATCGGAAGGGCATCCTCTTTTTCCTGAAGAATCTTGACCAGTTCGACGACCGCAGGATCCATCTCGGGTGGAGTGAACTCCTCGGGCTTGTCATCTTTGGCCTCTCCTCCCTTCTTTTTCTCCTCGGCCGCTTCTGCATCCTTTTTTCCGGACTCTTCCTCGGCTTTCTTCTTCGCCTCTTCCTGCTCCTTGTCCCACTTCTCTCTTGCTTTCTCGACCTTTTCTATCTCACCTCGCGCGCTACCGAACGCCTTGTCGATCGAAGCGTAGAGTCCAGACGATGTTCTGCCATTGAGGGGCAGGAAGGCGGATTCCTTGAGGATGCGGTCAGCACTCTCGGGAGCTGTGTTGACCACCACTGCATGTCCGGGAAATCCGGAACCACTAGGTACCAGCGAAGCGGCAACAAAGCCGGCTTCCAGAAATTCAGACCAGGGCATCTCCATCTCATTCAACTGGCGCAGCGGCGACCAGTCGCAATGGATCCCATTTCGTGAAAGAGTGCTGAGACCATGGCTGGAGCGCGCGAGTATCATTCCGGCCATCAGGGTCTGACCCCTGGCATCGATGATCCTGGCATTCTCGGGATACTCCAGCTGATTGCCAACCAACGAGATCTTGCCATCCTCGTAAACAACCTCGCCTGGCTCAAGAATTTCACCGGTACCGGTGATGATACGCGAGGCTCGAATCACCGTGACACGATCCGCGTCGTCTGCCGCCTGTAACGGAAGGGCTGGCAGCAGCAACAGCAACACCAGCAGGCAGATGGCCCATCTCGGGAGGGGCTGAGTTCGGCCATCCATCAGAAGACCCGCTTTCCGCTGGCATCGTAGGTCACCTTGCCATCGATGACGGTCAGTTCGCACGATGAACGCGGATCAATCGGGTCGCCGGTCCAGAGGCCGAAATCCGCATCCAGGCCGACAGTGATGCTGCCGAGTCGATGATCCATCATCAGTGCTTCTGCAGGAATCCGCGTCACTCCCTTGAGTGCCTCGTAGGGAGTCCAGCCGTAGTAGCACGCCATCGCCGCCTGGTAGAACAACTCCTCCTGAGGGATCACCGGAGAGTCGGTATTGATCCCCAGTCGTCGCACGCCTCCTTGCCACCAGCGCGCAGCATTCCCCATGATCCGGCGTTGCGTACGGTCATAGTGAATCTGACGAGGCCCGTTGATGGTGTAGATGCTCTCATCTTCATTGACCAGCCTGGCCACCTTCCAGGCGTCAAAGGTGGAGTGGTCGAGAACGGTACGAATTCCGAACTCTCCTGCGACCATCTTCACGGTGGTCATCAACACCTGGAAAATTTGCGTGTGCACCGATGCGACGATCTCTCTGCGAAAGAGCGGCCGAAACTCCTCCCAGTGAAGATCCTTCGGAGGTTCAGTTTCCAGTTTCCCATCTTCCCACGCCGTACGAGCGAGGTGATAGTCTCTCGCCTTGCGTAGGGTCTGGCGTGTATTGAAGTTCATGAATGATCGCCCAACGCCGTAGAAGTAACGCTCAGGGTTCCCTGCCTGAGCGATTTTCAACGAGCCTGGAGCCTTCAATACAGCTTCCTCTACCGTGCCTGTCCCTGCTGTCTTCAAGATGGTGCCGAAGCCAGACATGTTATTGCCGCTGCCCGGAATCGTCAGCACGGTGGTGACCCCTCCGGCCCTGGCGCGCTCCATCTGCTTTCCATCAGGGACCACCGACTCCAGGGTTCGCAGGCCAGGATTGGTCAGGTAGATGTAATCGTGAAGGTCAGGGCTGGAGCCACCCGTGTGGTTGTGGCACTCGACCATTCCCGGAACCAGCCACAGTTGTGGCCGGTCGATGACCTCTGCTCCATCGGGAATCTCGATATCTCTGGATCGACCAAGCGCGGAGATCTTTCCATCGACAACCACCACGACGGCGTTGTTGATGACCCGATCATCGTCATCCATGGTGATGATCTTGCCGACCTGGAAGGCCGTGACATCCGCAGCAACTACATAGTCGGCGAAACTGACCAGGGTCAGCAATCCGACGAGAAACAGCTTCATGTCCCTCATCTCGGGACCTCCTCTCCATCGATGAACACCCTTTGCAGACGGCTACCCGCCTCGAGGGGATGTCCATGCCAGATCAACAGGTCTGCGTCGAGGCCCTTCTCGATCGATCCGACTCGATCCTGAGCTCCCAGCGCTTCAGCCGCTCCACGTGTCAGTGCATACAAAGCAGCGTCAGCGCCCATGCCCCTCGCCACCGCCTCCATTGCCTGCTGGGGCAGGGCACGCGCTCCATCGGAAGCCTGACTCTGGAACGCAACATTGATACCTGCGCGAGTGAGAAAGGAAGCGGGGGCGAATTCTTCCCGATTGACGGTAAAAGTCACCTGCCGCGGCAGAATCACCGATACCGAGTTTTTGGACAGAAGATCACTGTAGTGTCTCATCTCGGGACCGAGCCTGAGCGTCAAGGAGATCTCCTTCTTCGAGAAGAACTGGATGACCTTGGCTGCGACTTCCAGACCACTGGGAGTCACCACCACTGGAATCTTCTTCTCGAGTACATCACGGATCGGCTCCATCGCCAGATTGACCTTCGGCGGATTGGGACGACCGTCATCGTCTCGCTTCTTGCGCCGCTCCACCTTGAAAGTCTTGGCTTCCTTGCTGGTGCGGGTACCCACCACATCCGCAGAGAATTGCATCACCGAGATGGTCCCCGACAGGGAGTCTTCTCCGGTCAGTTCTGCTTCGATCTTGGGTGTATCTGGAATCACTCCATCTTCGATCTCGATGGTGGCTTCGATGGTTGTCCCGGTGAGTGTTCCCACCACCCTCACCGGAATCGGCGGAACAGGGTCCACGATGCGACCCTCGAACTTGTCTCCTTCGAGTTGAATCGAGATCGAAACCGTCTCGGTATCCGGAAGCGGGCCGCCAGAGATGCTCAATTCCCATATCCCCGTGAGTGGGTCCGGCCCCTCTTCTTCCACCACTTCTTCCTCGACCTCGTCCTTCGTTTCGATCGTTTCCCCCGCGTCCTTCTTTTCTTGCCACTCTGCGAGTTCCTTCTCGTACTTCTTCCAGGAATCGAGGTACTTCTGGCCCTGCCCCAGTAATCGTGTGATGGAGCCGAGAGCATCATCCGGATGGCCACTGGCTTCCAGAAGCAATGCAGATACAGGCTGTGCAACACGAGTGGCTCTGGTCCGGCCAGCGGTCTTGACCAGCACTGCTGTTGCAGCACCTCGCTGCAATCGCCTGGGAGTCAGCAACTGGGAGGTCACTCCCGCTCGCGCTACCCGGTGTTCCGGCTCATCCGCGGATCCGATCAGTCTGAACAGGCGATCCCCGGTACCTGCAGCTCCGGTGTCACCTCGCAATCCGAGATGACCAAAGGTGTCTATGAATCCAGGGACGACAAAACTGCCCGGTCCCGCATCGACCACCTTCGAATGGGGTGGGTGCGGAACCCTTCGTCCCACCGATGCGATCTTGCCATCCTCGACGAGGATCTCCCCATCATCGATCGCCTCCTCGGGCGAGAGCCAGATCGTCTCGGCGCGAATCACCGTTGCGGATTCGTTTCGCGGCTGCCAGACACTGCGGCCATCGGCAACCACCTCGAGTGGGTGGGCAGTGATGTTCCACGGCGCTTCGTTCCAGACCACGATGTCTGCGTCTGCACCCGCTTCCAGACTACCCACACGATCATCGACTCCCAGGATGCGTGCGGCATTGTGTGTCACCAGTGCAATCGAATCCTCGGGGTTCTTCATATGTGAGGCTGCTTCTACCAGCGCCCATCGCAGATTGGCCAGATCGTTACCGGGAGGAGCGAGAGCCATCAGTCCATCGCTTCCCAGATCGGGCCAGTGGGTCAGGCCCTCGATCGGCTCCCTCGCTGAGAACCCTACATCTCCACCCACCAGCTGGATGCGCAGGACCAGCGGGATTCCCGCCGCAGCAAGCGCAGGAGTGACCTCGGCGATCTCTGTCCCCCCCACGATGTAACCTTCACGCCCCTTGCCGCGGATGAAGGAGATCGCAGCGAGGATCTCCGGCGCTCTGCGAGCGGCCACCCTCAGGGGCAAACCCGATTGCCAGGCTTGTGCCAGTTCGCCATGGGCCGCTGCATCCTCGGTTGATTTCTCGATCGCTTCACTGAGAGCCAGCAGACGGCCGATGCGACTTCGAGGCCGCTGCTCTACAGGTGCGGTGATCGCCACATCACTGGAGGCGGGAAATGGAATCTCGAGCAGCGCACGAGGACCATCCACATCGTCGGTGAGCGAAAGGGAGAGATCTGAACTGGATCGGATGATTCGGTCCTCGGCGTCCCCGACCAGCTTGACGACAGCCCCCTGGCCACTGACGAGGCGATGCTCTCCCGGGCTCAGGTGGACGGTGGTGACCCCTGTCCTCAACAGCGTGCGGTGGTCTCCATATCGATCGAACCCATCCGAGGCCCGGAAAGCAGCGGAGATGCTCTCAGGCGATGAGTGCGGGGATACCAATCCACTCGCTGCAGCAACGAGACCGGGAGTGACATAGGCATCGGGCCAGTGGACCAGCGGAAGTTGATCCAGACTGGCATCGTCCTCCAGTTCAGACCATGCAGCGGCTGCGACCACCTTGCCATCACGGACCACGATCGCTCCATCGGGAATCTCTCGAATCCCCGTGTGGACGGTGCCTGCACGGAGCACGAAGTCATCCCCTGCGCCCTGCGCAGCCACCGACTGGACCCACAGTGACAGGATCCCGATCAGGATCAGCGGAAATCGCATTCTAGAGCCCTCCGACCGTCGGCTTGTCGTCCGGCTTGTCGTCGGGATTGTCATCCGGCTTGTCGTCAGGCTTGTCCTCCGGTGGCACCGGCTTCTTGTCGGGGGCCTCTTTCTTGTCCTTCTCGGTCGACTTTTCCTTCAAGGGTTGAGGCGCTGCCGTCTCGTCACCCTCCGGCTTGTCTCCATCCTCGTCGGCGGAACTGCCATCCCCGTCCTCTGCAGAGGAATCCGAATCATCGAGGGGAGCAGGAGGTTCTGGCTCCTCGGGAACTTCTGGAAAGAGCCTCTCCAGCCTGGCATCTTTTTCACGATCATAGGCGAGAATGCCCTCGACCCAGACCTTCTGGACCCAGGAGGTCAGATCGAGGGGGTCACCGGTCCACATCACAAGATTGGCGACCTTTCCGACCTCGATCGATCCATAGCGATCCGCAACTCCACAGATCTCTGCAGCGCCGAGGGTCACGATGCGCAATGCAGCTTCTGGAGAGACTCCGGAGCGGACCAGACGAGCAGCCTGGTAGCCCAGGAATCTCTCAGGCATCGAACCGGTCCTGGAAGGCTGGATTGCAAATTTCACCCCTGCATCGCGATAGATATCCGGAATGAACGTCTCGATCAGATCGCCGCTGATGGGATCCCTTTTTCTGTACATCAGGTCAGCATCGAGGATCACCGATAGGTTGGAGTCATCGATCTCGGTCACCGCAAGGTGGGCATCTCCGCCGAGGACCAGCACAGAGTTCTTCTGCCACCCTCTATCGGAGATGAGCCCCAGCGCAGGAGCAACATCCGAGGCCGATCCACAATAGATCCACGCACCCAGTCGACCATCGACAAGATGGGCAAGATTGCGATGCAGATCATCCAGATCTTCATCACGGATCAGTTCCTCACCCTTCTGGCGCGCCTCTTCAGGTGGCAGCGGCTCCAGATCGTCGTCTTTATCCGCTTCTTGCTCGAATCTCTTCTCTGCAAGGTCCTCTCTCCAGCGGTCGTATTCCGAGAAGACCTCGCGCAACTCTGCCAGTTGTCGCAATCGATCGTATCCCCGCCTTGGAGATGTCGAGAGTTTCATCGCCACACCAGCCTGGCGTGACATCTCGTGTGGAGAGAGTCCAATCGGATGCACGATGCGACTGACACCACCAACAACGCAGTTGTTCCCCTGCATGACATGGATCGTCGTGACACCATTTCGAAGCGAATCCTCGAAGAAGAATCTGGAAGGATCGATGGCATCGAAGACGTCGACAAATGGCGCTTTCGCGAGGTTCTCATTGGGAATGTCGAGTCCGTCAGCACTGTGCGGATCGACAAATCCAGGCGCAAGGATCATGCCGCTGCAGTCGACTTCCATCGCATCGTAGGGAATCTCCGTGTCCCCTTCACCGACTGCAGTGATGATGCCGTCTTCAACGAGGATCACTCCCTCATCGATGACAGATCCGGAGACGGTCAGCACCGTCCCTCCTGTGAAGGCAACCTTGTTCCCATTCGCCTGCGCCATCGGTGTTGCCATCAGGAACAACACCGTGACGATGACCCATGTCAGTGGGCGTATAATATTGAAGTTCATCGAAAACATCGGCTCCTTGCCTCCCGGGACTCTCGGATTCATTTATTGGCTCCGCCTCGAATGAACGAGATCACACCTTCGTGGTACACCTTTTCTATCTGCGACAGAGAGGAGAAGGGTGTGCCACTCCAGATGACCAGATCAGCTCTTTTTCCGGCCTCGATGGTTCCGACCTGGGCATCGATCCCCAGCAGCCGGGCTGGATTTTGCGTCACCAGTCTCAAGGCCATCGCAGGATCGACTCCATGTCGTATCGCCAGCATCACCTGGCGGGCGAGCCCCTCCTCACCTCTGAGGTCCTGAGCGCTCAGCGACACGGAAACTCCGGATGAAACCAGATCACGTAGGGTGTGCAGACGTGCCCCGCGGCTCTCGGAGGTGCCTGCCAGGATTCCACTGGGAACATCAAATACCGGTCCGAACACGACATCGACGCCACTCTCCGAGAGCAGGTCGACTCGCTTCCACGCTTCGACAGGATCTTCGAGAATAAAATCCAGGCCGAACTCGCCGCAAAGTCTGAAAGCAGTTTCTATATCAGGCGCTGTGCGAGCCTGGATCCTGAGTGGAACTTCACCGGCGAGAACCCGCGAAAGCACTCTCGAGGCACTGGGACTGGAAGTGTCCGCGCCGCTGGGTTCGACACCCTTTGCCCGCAGGAGTGCATCGTGGAAAGCCTTGCGAAACACCCATGTCACTCCCATCCGGGAATCGGGGCGTCTGGTGTAGATGGAGACCATCGTGCGAAATGGGCTGCGGTTACGCGAACCGTATCGATAGGCGTCGCTTCCGAGGACACCCTTCACCGCACCGGCTCCCAGGTATCTGGCACCAATGGGTCCACCTGTCTTCATCAGGGAACCCCGGCCTCCAATCACCGCCGAGGAGTCGGGGCTGACATAGATGGTCGTCACTCCCTCTTCGAGTAACCGGTCGAAATCATCCGATCCCTGATCGATCGCATCGAGCACCTCGAAGTGAGGCACGACCTCACTCGATTGTTCATTGACGACTCCACTGGGTAAAGGGACTCCAGCCGCTCGATCACCAGCAAGAGCATCCGCAGCGATTTCATCGGTTGGATCATGAGGGTGAGGGTCGTGATCGGGCCAACCGCAGTAGAGGCACATCTCGTCGGCGATATGGGAAGTCATGGCGGGGCAAACAGTGCCGCAGGGACAGACATCGCCGCCGTGGAAATGTTCTTCCAGACCCATCACCCGGAGAATCTGCAACCTGGGATCCTCTCCAGGGAAATAGATCGCATCGGCGACATCGATCCTGGCGTTGGCGTCGATCAGTCCAGGTGTGATGTCAGAGACGACCAGTAGATTCCCACCCCCCACGACCTCACCACCGCTGACAACACTCTGGATGATGCCGTCCTTGATGACGATCAGAGCATTCTCGACGATCTGTCCATCACCGATATGCGCACGTTCTGCACGGATGGTCACATCTCTGACCAGTTCAACAGCCGATTCTTCGGCATCTCCAGCCACAACCACGGTGCTCAATGCAGGAAACAGCGCCACAGTCAGCGACACAGCCAGCAGCAACACGATCGATGTCGCTGAGACGAATCCAGATGGCTGTCTCGTCGGGGTTTGCTTCTTCATCGGATTCCTTCCAGTTGCCGGATGTGGTCCGGGGCTTGTGAGCGCATGCGCGCTCCTCCGATCCACACCTGAAGCACTCTCGCTCCAGGATCGAGTGGGTCAGAGGAGAACAGCACCAGATCTGCGCGAGCGCCCGGCTCGATGACTCCAACACCAATGCACCCGGCGACCCGGGCAGGGTTGGAGAAGAGTGCTCGTCTGGCGGCATCTCCGTCGAGTCCAGCGGCCACGGCGATGGCTGCACTCCCTCGCAGTTGATCGGCAGGACCTCGCCCCAATAAACCCTTGAAGGCGAGTTCCGTACCGGTGCGAGCTGCCCGGATCGCGGTGGACACCACTGCCGGATCTCCACCTTCGAGGAACGGACCCACCACCATCATCGCGTCTCGACCTGCGAGCCTCCCGACGGGAGACCTCGCGTCTCCAGAGTGAACCAGTACGGGTAATGACTTCCAGCCGAGCGACAGAGTTTGACGGAGGTCGATGGCATCGGGACAGTAGAGGATCCCCGGGGTCCGTGGCGTGGAGTCGTCGCTGTCCAGCCAGTCCTTCCAGATCGACACCATCGCCGAACGGCTGGTCGGCTCACGAGACGAATTGAGAACCGTTCCCGATAGTGCGAAGAACGGTTTTCCAGTGGCCACCGATGTGGCTTCGATGGAACTCCGGCAGATGAAGGTGGCGGTGGTTCCGTTGAGGACACCGGAGGGAATCGCAGCGATGGTGCTATAGAGCACACCGTGTTTCGCTGCTCGATCGAGATCGGGATCTGTCGGGTCGAATGCGTCCGCAGCAGCCAGTTCTTCATCGATGAGAACAGTACCCGCTGTCAGGGAACCGCTGGCCCCCAGTGATCCGAGCAGATCGTGCAAGCCGGGTGTGAGTACCGCTCCAGGCGGTGCAGCGAAGGTGGAGAGCTGCGGATCTGCCTGATCTGCGGGAATGACGGCGGCGATGGTGCCGTCAGGCTCGATGACAACTGCCATCTGCTGGCAGATACTTCCATCGGGGCCAATCACTCCGACCGGAGCGATCACGACGGTGCCGTCCGTTGTGATCGACGCCGCAAGCAGCAACGGTAACAGTGATAACAATCCGACCATGGCAAGCCTACTGATCAACAGAGTGATGCTTTGAAGGCGAGTTCTCATCAAAAACTACCTTCCCGGGTCCCGGCGGGACGCTGCCAGACGACGGTGCCATCGATGATCACACGTTGCGGTCTTGCGAGCGGATCTTGCGCAGGATTTTTATCCCAGAGCACCAGTTCCGAGCTGCCCTTGCGAAGCCAGCCAGCCCCCCGGCCGCGCGATCCCTGGGCGAGAGCGAGTCGAAGTGGAGAGGCCCCATCGACTTGCCCGGCGATCATCTGGATCGATCTCCAGAGAGATGTACTCTCGCCGCCACTGGCCACTGACCATTCGATCCCAGAATCTTCGAGTCTCGATATCAGTGCAGAATCTCGACGAGGAACAGAACCTCGCTGGAGCGGAACACGCGGCACATCGAGCAGGATCGACAGCTGGTCAATCTCTTGCAGTGCCTCCAGCATCAGGTGAGCCTCGTCCGCGCCCTGGATGGTGGCGACAAAACCGAACTCCTCGATCAGGTCGAGGGCATTCTGTAAATCCTGGCTCCTTCGGGCTGTGATCATCACCGGCAACTCGTGGTCGAGAGCCTGAAGCAGGATATCGGAGGCGGGATTGCGCTGCGGTCGACCGGGTTTCTCGGGACCCTTCTCCTCTTCCTTTTCCTTATCGTCCTTATCGTCCTTAGCGTCCTTAGCGTCCTTATCGTCGGCTTTCTTGTCGTCACCCTTCTCTTCCTTGCCCTCTGAATCTGCCTTCTTCTTGGCGGCTTCGGCGAGTTCCTCGATGTACTTCTCCAGATCACTGGAGTAATCATCGGCAGCATCGCGGCGACGCTCCGCAGCACGGAATGCTTCTCTCACCTTTTCAAAGGTGCGGATCTTTTGCAGTGGAGATCCGGTATCGAGATCGATACAGAGTGCGACATCCTCGCCATCGAGAATTCCATGGCCGCCCCCTTCCCTTGCACCGAGAGAAACCGAACAAACTCGCCCGACAATTCCCCCTGCGCCCACCGGCACCAGATGAATTCTCGTCACGCCATTTGAGAGCACTTGCATGATCCGTTCCGAGTCGTATCGGTCGAATCCATCCCAGGCACTATGAACTGCGCTCGCCGATCTCACCGCGTCCAGGGTCAAGGTAGAGTAAAGATCGGTCATCCCTGCCGTGGCAAAGAGCCCCTGGACTTTCAGCTTGCGGGACATCAATGGAGCATCCGCATCGGGCCCCATCTCGACGATCCGACCGCCCCTCAGGATGATGTTGGCATTTTCCTGAACCGTGCCGTCCGGGGCGGGAAGATGGACACCCTCGAGCACGAGTGCGCGCTCGAATATCTGCGCTTGCAAATTGTCCTGACCCCAGCCACCGATCAGCAATACAAGCGATGTAATGAAAGCCAGCGTCAGAGACCTCATCCTGGGAGAGGATCCGGCGTGGCAAACCGTTCCAATCCTGGCACACCGGACTGGATGGGCAGAAAAACAGCAACTCGGCTTCATCGTCGGGTCATTTCCTTCGGTCTACTGGCTCGGGGTATAGGACCCAGCGAGGCAGAAGGGGAAGCCACCAGGATCTGGCCATCCGAACCTCAACCAGGGAATCCCCGAACGAATTGAGTTGTCGACGACGATCCAGCAGCACACGCCACTGGATCCGCGAGTCTGCCTCATTTTCGGTCCCCTTCTCCGGAATTTCCGGAGTCATCCCCAGGCACCTCTGATGCTCGCCATAATCCCGGCAGTTCTGGCATCAGAGTAACTGTTTCCCGGGGGCTCGGAAAGGGCCTCTCTGTGACCCGATCCCCTCGCATCTGCCCCGCAGAGGAGGCAATATCGGGTTCCGCCTGCGGGTGCGCAGCGCGGCCTTCGCATCGAGAGAGAGGATGGAAGCCCTTGAACGATCAGTTCTCCACTCCGTTGAGAGCCATCGGTTCCGATGATGAGTTTCGCACAAAGGTCGGCCTCGCCGAGATGCTGCGTGGCGGCGTCATCATGGATGTCACCACTGCCGAGCAAGCGAAGACAGCACAGGAGGCGGGAGCCGTCGCCGTCATGGCACTCGAGCGTGTTCCCTCTGACATCCGTAGAGACGGGGGCGTCGCTCGGATGTCACCCGTGGACAAGGTTCGGGAGATCCAGGCAACCGTCTCGATCCCCGTGATGGCCAAGGCGAGAATCGGCCACTTCGTCGAGGGCGAGATCTTGCAGGCGCTGGAAGTCGATTTCATCGATGAATCTGAAGTTCTGACCCCTGCAGACCATGCCCACCACATCGACAAGAGCCGCTTCAAGGTTCCATTTGTCTGCGGAGCCACGAATCTCGGTGAAGCGCTTCGCCGCATCGCAGAAGGAGCTGCCATGCTTCGAACCAAGGGCGAGGCCGGCACCGGCGATGTGACCGAAGCGGTCAGGCATCTGAGATTGATTCGCAGCCAGATTCGCGCCATCACCCAGGCCAGTCCCGATGAATTGATGAGCATCGCAAAGGAACTGGCTGCCCCCTACTCGCTGGTGTGCCAGATCGCCAAGGAGGGCAGACTTCCTGTCCCCAACTTCGCCGCAGGAGGCATCGCCACACCCGCAGACGCGGCCCTCGTGATGCGACTCGGTGCCGAGGCAGTCTTTGTCGGTTCGGGAATATTCAAATCCGAGGAACCGCTCCGAACCGCAACGGCCATCGTCCATGCGACTGCACATTTTGATGACGCTGTCCAGCTTGCGGAGGCTTCCAGCGGACTCCCGAAAGCGATGCAGGGGATGGATGCGAGCAAACTTCCCGAGGATGAACGACTCCAGGTCCGAGGCTGGTAACCTTGCCATCGGTCCGCCCAGCAGTTCTGGCTTTACAGGGTTCTGTGGGTGCAGAGCCGATCGAACTGCGGCGTCCCGATCAGCTCGATGACATCACTCACCTCGTAATTCCGGGGGGCGAGAGCACGACGTTGAGCCACCTTCTCGATCTCCACTCCCTGGCGAGGACGATCACCGACCGGGTTGTGGCTGGAGACCTCGCTCTACTCGGCACCTGTGCAGGAGCGATCCTGATGGGTCGAGACGATGACGAGGCGCCACGGCGCTGGAACCTGATCGACATCGGGGTGCATCGAAATGGATACGGCCGCCAGGTCCATTCCTTCATCGGTGACATCGAGTGGATCTCGGGTCCTCGATCAGGTGCGAGCGAGGGAGTCTTCATCCGGGCACCACGCCTCGATCGACCCGCCGCCGAAGTGGAGATCCTGGCCACCCGAGCACAGGAGCCCGTCGCCGTGAGGCAAGGACGCTGCGTCGCCTGCACATTCCACCCGGAATTGACGACAGATACGCAGGTCCACCGCTGGTTCCTGGAACTCTGATCTGGCGCTGCTCAGCTGCAAAAGTACGCCATCGGGGCAAAACATCTGTAGGATCGCTTCCTTCCGCCCCCGGAATCTGCAGGATGGAGCCGTTGAAATGGGGCCCCTGGTGAATCTCCCGGTCAGAACAGCAAACCGTCGCATCGGCATCTTCGGCTGGGGAGTGGTCGCTCCTGGCTGTCCTGATGTCGACCGTTTCCGGAGGCGGCTCGCGGATGGAGGCTCCTGGCTGGAGCCCTTCAGCGACTTCGGGCCCAGCAACTTCCTGGTAGGAAACCCATCCTTTGATCTCGAGAAGTACCACGGCTGGATCGATGAGCGCTTCCCACCGAGCCGTTTCTCGCAGTTGCTATCGAAGATGGGGCAACCCACTCTCTACGCAGTGGGCGCATTCATCCAGGCTCTCGACCAGAATCCGGGGATCGAAGCTGCACTGCAGGAGATGGGCAGCGGCGCACATGTCTACGTCGGAACCGGACTCGGCGATATCCCCACCATCTCCCGGATCGCTCTTGAGGCGGATCGTGCGCAGAGGCAATGGGATGCTTTCTGGGCAGATCCTGAGCGCTGCCCGGCACGAGCAGCCCACGATGCAGGAGATTCTCCTCCCGAATTGTCTGACCAGGCACCAGCCGACCCGGATCAACTGGAAGATGCTGCACGGGAGGAAGCAAGGCGGATCTGGAATTCGTTCTGGGCCGCTCACTCATCCAACCTGCAGGAGTATCTGGCGTCGCTGAGAGAGATCGAGAACCTGAGTGTCGAGGGCGAGGTGGAGGCAGGGAAATCTGCTGTACTTCGTGAAAAGATGAAGCGTACCGCCTCCCTGCGTAAGGAATGGGGAGCACCACCAGAACCGTGGGCATCCATCAGTTCCAACGTGTTGTGGAACATCCACAGCAGCCCCCCGACCCAGATCTCCATGATGGGGAAAATCACCGGACCTTGCTTCGCACCGGTCGCCGCATGCTCCACCTTCGGTGTCTCACTCAAACTGGGAATCGATGCCATCGAGAGGGAAGAAGCAGAGGCGGTCGTCATCGGAGCCTCTGATCCTGCGCCATGTTCTCTGACGGTCGGCGCCTTCAGTGCGGCCAAGGTACTCTCCAGTGATGGACGAGTCTCGAAACCTCTGACGGGCCTGCGAGGCACTCATGTCAGTGGCGGCTCGTGCGTCTGGATCATCGGAGACCTCGAGAAGATGCGCGCTCGTGGTTTTCAGCCGCTCGGAATGGAGCCGATCTCGGTGGGACTGACAGCGGATGCCGACCACATCATCACGCCCAGCGCCGAGGGACCGCAGGAAGCCATCTCGCAGGCGATGGCCAGTGCCGGAGCCAGCCCGACCGAAATCGCAACCTGGGATCTGCACTGTACAGCCACACCTGGCGACTACCTCGAGGTGGAAAACACGCGTCAAATTCTCCATGAAGATGTACTGATGACCGCTCGCAAGGGCACCTTCGGTCACGGCATGGGCAGTTGTGGTGGCTGGGAATTGACAGCCCAGATGTTCTCTGGCGAGGAGGGCATGGTTCCTCCCACGGACCTCGGAGACCAGGAGTTGAATCCGGAGATCGCCCGGGTGCATGGCAACTTTGTCGGTGACACTGCTTCACCTCTACCCGAGGGTTATGCGGGGAAACTCTCGATGGGAGTCGGCGGCATCAACGCCTGCGTCATCTCGAGACCCTGGAGTGACTCCGATCTTGCAGACTCTGAATCCACCGCGGCCGAGCAAGGCTGAACGCTCAGTTCCATCCTCTATGCGCGATGGAACACTTGTCGAGCCACTGTCTCACAAAATCGACATGATCTCCTTGAAGCTCGAGGGTTTGCCCCTTGCAGGTTCCTCCGGTGGCACAGCGTTTCTTCAGATCTCTCAGCAGCAATTTTACATCTGATCGTTCGAGCGGAAGTTCAGCGATGACGGTGACGGTCTTTCCACGTCTCTTTTCGATGCGAATCTTCGCAACTCCCTCTGGAACTCTCTTCTGACAGAGGCATTCTCCAGCACCTTTCCTGCATTTCGGGCACGGTTCTGCTGAGTCCGAACTCCACACCACCTTTGCGGCCACCTGTTTCTCCTGCCCACCTCGAACACGCCAACTCGGTCATGCTCACCGACATGTTGTCGCTGGTGACGATGGCCTTGTCGAGATTCCAGAGCAATTTTGGCGACCCGGAGACGCTATTTTCAGCTAAAGGACAGCGCAGAACACACCTCCTTTGGCTTCCCGATCCAACTGGAGTGGAGTATCCTGAACCCGCGGGGTACTTCCCTACCGGGGGAGGAATTCTGGTTCTGCGATCGGCAATACCGCCGGTTTCATGGTGCGGATACCGTGGAGAATTCCACCTCCAATGCAAGGAGACTTTTCATGTCGATGATCATCCTGACAGCCCTGCTGGCCTGTTCACCGCTGACCGTCGGAGACGAACCCACCGCCCCCGTCGCCAGCCAACCACTTCCATGGGTGATGGACATCAGCATCGCCAAGGAGTTGGCCCGCAAGGAGGGGAAGGACATCCTCATCAACTTCACCGGCAGCGACTGGTGCGGATGGTGCAAACGCCTCGATGGCGAGGTGTTTTCCGTGCCGAGTTTTCATGAGAGTGCAGGCAAACAGTACATCTACCTGTACCTGGACTTCCCGAGATCCGAGCAGGCGAAGGCCAAGGTGGTCGACGAGGACCTCAACTCGAAGAGCCGCGAGGAGCTGAGAGTCAATGGATTCCCGACCGTCATCCTCGCAGACAGTCAGATGCGACCCTATGCAAGAACCGGCTATCAGGAGGGTGGTCCCGAAAAGTACCTCGAGCACATCGCCGAGTTGCGTAGCTCAGGAGAGAAAATCAAGGCGCTGCTCTCCGCCAAGGAAGAGGAACAACAGGGTCTTCTTGCCGGGGCTTTTGGCGTGCTCGCCGAGCACGAACTGCTCGGGTACCCGGGCTTCAAGAAGTTCCTCGACATGGCTTCGAAATCGGGCGATCAGAAACTGGTCAAGATGGTTGCCCAGCACCGAGCTCGCAGCGGCTTGATGGCACTGATGAACTCCGAAAAACAAGATTTCCCTGCACTGGTAAAATTTCTCAAGGACCACCCTGAACTTCAGGGTTCGGAAGTTCTCAATGCGCTCTGGCTCAGCCACGGCTGGTTGCATGAGTCGGGAGAGAAGGAGGTCGCCATCCAGTTCCTCAACAGGATGCTGGCAGACCCATTGCTCGAAGGTAACGAGCAGGGACAGAGGATGATCGGAGCGGCGCTCAAGCGCCTCGACGAAGACCCAGAAGCTGGAGCTGGTCATGATCACGATGGGGACGGCGTACCGGACCACTAGAACGCGGTCCTGCAATGCATCGGCGTGATCGTCGGCGGAACCATCTCGATCAACAACGAGTGGCCGGGTCCTGACGGACCCGGCCACATTTCTGACTCGCAGCCATGATCCTGCATGTTCTCTGTTACCTTGCCGACTCCTTGCCCCCCTCCTCGATATCGACACGTCGATCGTGGCGTTGCCATTCTCCCGACGGAGTCCTGCGGCTATCATCCTGGCGACGGGGGGCCGATTGGCGAGTTCCGGGAAACCACGCGAGGGGTGCGAAGGCTATCGCCGCTCCTCCCAGCGCTATCCGGGGCGATCCGGACGTCGCCGGGCCGTCTTTCTCGGTCTGGTCCATCTGATCATCGCTGGCCACCTGCTCCACTGGATCATCACCGGCAACACACTCTCTCCTGTCGAACCATCGGAGAGCATGTACACGCTGGAGAATGGTCAGGTCAATGCAGGCTTCATCTTCTTCATCGTCGCGATCCTCTCGACCGCAATCCTGGGACGATGGTTCTGCGGCTGGGCCTGCCACATGGTTGCGCTGCAAGATCTGTGCGGCTGGATGATGCGAAAGGTGGGCGTGCGCCCGCGCCCCTTTCGCTCCCGCCTGCTCGGCTTCGTTCCCTACATTCTCGCCTTCTACATGTTCCTGTGGCCAACACTGAAGCGATGGGCATCTCCCTGGCTTGACCAGCACTTCGCATCGCTGGCCAGCTGGTTGGGCCCGGTCACTCCCTGGCCAGGGTTTTCAGACCATCTGATGGTGACCGATTTCTGGGCCACCTTTCCGTCGCTTCTGGTCGCGATCCCCTTCTTTCTCATCTGTGGATTCGCCTGCGTCTATCTACTGGGGGCCAAGGGCTTCTGCAGTTACGGTTGCCCCTACGGGGCTTTCTTCTCGGTTGCCGATCGCATCGCACCGATGCGAATACTCGCCAACATGGATGCGTGCAATACATGCGGGCTCTGCACTGCCAACTGCACCTCGAATGTGCAGATCTCGCGCGAGATCCGAATACATTCTCAGGTCGTCGATCCGGGTTGCATGAAATGTCTCGACTGTGTCGATGTGTGCCCCAACGGAGTTCTTTCCTACGGACCCGGCAGGAGAAATCCCATCTCGGCCAGTTCCAGCAGAAGTGCGTCCTCCAGCAGATCGGATCTGTCACTCGCTGGTGAGGTGGTACTGGCGGTCATTTTTTCCGTGGCATGGATTTGCTGGCGAGGAGTCGCACAGCAGATCCCGATGTTGATGGCCACGGGCATTGCGCTGGCTATCACCTTCTTGCTCTGGAAAAGTTACCAGATACTCACGCAGCCCGATGTCTCTCTGCATCGACAGCCACTTCGTCGCAGTGGAACATCGACAACTCGTGCCAAACTACTGATGGCGAGTGCCATTCTCTGCACATTACTGACCGCGTCAGCGGGTCATACCCGATGGAACCAGCATCAGGCGGATGGTCACTTTTCGCTGGCAGAGGTAAATCTTGATCGGGTGCTGCTTCCCCAACAGGAGCCTGTTTCCGCCGAGGTGAAGGCGTCCGCTCGTAGCGCCATCTGGCACCTGCAGCAGA
>JYMV01031442.1_pt1 | contig 19833 bp, 24 predicted proteins | sample 338911 | NCBI WGS metagenome assembly JYMV01 (sample SAMN03354496, study PRJNA234377) | hydrothermal vent metagenome | biome: Deep sea; feature: Hydrothermal plumes at the Eastern Lau Spreading Center, Western Pacific Ocean; material: Seawater | place: Tonga | collected 2009 | depth 2000 m m
GCCGAGACCGCTCAAACCAGCCAGCGTCTCACGACGGCAGTTGGAGTGGCAACGATCATCGGTCATATCTATCCCGTGTGGCTTAGATTTCGTGGTGGGAAGGGAGTGGCTACGGCGGGTGGTGTCTTCAGTGTATTGTCGCCGATAGCTACACTGGCTGGCGTAGCTATATTTCTCGTGGTCGCTTGGTGGACACGTTACATTTCTGCCGGCTCGATTGCGGCGTCACTAACACTCGTACCGTTACTCTATGTGATGGCAGCTCCACCTTCGACGATGATCGGTGCGTCTTTGGCGATGGTGCTCATCCTCTATCGACATCGAGGAAATGTTGTTCGGTTGAATGATGGGACCGAACGGCGTTTTGGACAGCGGTAGGAGGCTTTAAGAGAATGGTGCAGCGGTTGACGGTACTTGGAGCTGGCAGTTGGGGAACAGCGCTGGCGATTCATATGGGGCGGGTAGGGCACGATGTGCATCTCTGGGCACGCGATGCGCAGCTCGTTGCCTCAATGATTGAGCACCGTCAGAACTCTGCCTACTTGCCTAGGTTTGTACTCCCGGAGTCGGTTGTGCCAACTGCATCGCTAGAGCAAGCGCTGGCCATCTCCACATGTGTAGTGGTCGCGGTGCCGTCACACGGAGCGCGCGCAGTAATCCAGAAGGCTAGTGTTTTCTTGCCCACGGGTGTACCGATCGTGAGCGCTGCGAAGGGTCTTGAACCGGGTAGGATGAGGCGGATGTCGCAGGTGATCGAGGAAGAGGTGGGGGGAGCGAGTCCTGTGGCGGTACTCTCTGGGCCAAGCTTTGCGGCTGAGGTGGCGCGAGAGCTACCCACGGCGGTGCTGGTAGCATCGAGGGAGCCGTCCCTGATCAAGCTGGTGCAGGAAGAATTTCGGTCTAAGTACTTTCGGCTGTATGCGAGCAACGACGTTATCGGTGTAGAGCTTGGCGGTGCGCTCAAGAATGTCATAGCAATCGCGGCAGGCGTCGTCGAATCGCTCGGTCTCGGGAATAATGCTCTAGCCGGCTTGATTACACGAGGTCTGGCTGAGATGACACGTTTGGCGTGTGCTGTAGGTGGCCGTCGTGAGACGCTGGCTGGTTTGAGCGGTCTCGGCGACCTTGTGTTGACTTGTACTGGGGCGCTTAGCCGAAACCGGAAGGTCGGCCTTGAGTTAGGCACGGGCCGTCCTCTCGATGCCATCCTAGGTGAAATGAAAATGGTGGCGGAGGGCGTGCGAACCACCGGTGCTGCACTTGCTCTTGGTGCGCAGTATGGCATCGAACTGCCTATTGCATTGCAGATGGCTGAGGTTTTGGCGGGTAGGGTGGCGCCTCTCGCGGCAGTTGAGGCGTTAATGCTCAGACGTCAGCGAGTTGAGGCTGACACGAATGAGCCGGTATGACTGGTGTTACGTCGGCCTGTGCGGAACCATGGAGGAAATTCTTAGATTCTCTAACAATACTTCGACTTGGTTGGCTGGAATGGCATACTCCCAGTGAATGCGTCCAGATGGGTGCACAGACACATTGGTATGCGCTTTGAATTCGCCAGGATCTTTCCAATGCCGCTATTTTTGTCGATGATGTATCGAGTGTCGCACCGCTTGTCATAAACCCGAGAGTCTGGGGACACTGTGTGGCACAGGTAGGGGAGTTTACCTGAACAGTTGGCCTTGATGGAGTCCTGGCCTTTTTGAGAGATAGGTAGTTGCCCTTAGGTGACGGCGAGTACATGGATCGGGCTTTAGGTATGGCTGCCCGCGGTCGAGGCTTGACGAGTCCAAACCCATTGGTTGGGGCGGTCGTCATCTCTCCCAACGGTGCTGTTGTCGGCAGCGGTTACCACCGCCGTGCTGGCGAGCCCCATGCTGAAGTGCATGCGCTGCGTGCAGCTGGCGCGGCCGCTCGAGGTGCGACATTGTTCAGCACACTTGAGCCCTGTTGCCACACGGGTAGTACGGGACCGTGCGTCGACCGAATTGTTGAGGCTGGTATTGCCCGGGTCGTGATTGGAGTCGAAGACCCTAACCCGCAAGTACATGGTAAGGGCATTCAGTTTCTCCTTGAGCATGGGATTGCGGTGACCGTGGGTGTGCGCGAAGTGGAGGCCGCTCGCCTAAATCTGCCGTTCTTCATGCGTTTTCGATATGGTCGACCGTTTGTAATGATGAAGGTGGCACTGACGCGGGATGGGTGCGTTGCGGAGGCGCTGGGGGCACGGAGTGCCATCACTGCTGAGCAGACGACCAGTCATGTGCACGCACTGCGGGCCGAGTTTGACGCAGTTGGTGTTGGATCTGGGACTGTATTAATTGATGATCCCGAGCTGACCGTTCGAGCGATCCCTCAGACGCGACTGTTGACACGCGTAATCTTTGATTCGCGCTTACGGGTGCCGTGCTCGGCAGCGATGTTTTCGACCCAACAAGCCGGGCCGATTGTTATTGTTACGACCGAGGCTGCCGTGGAATTCTCTTCGGATCACGCTGAGGCGCTCGAATCGCTTGGTGTCAGGCTTTTGATAGCACCGACTCATGACTTGACCTCTGCATTGACTGTTCTCAGTAATGAAGGGATAACCTCGCTGTTGTTGGAAGGTGGGCCGACCTTGCATCGAGCGGCGTGGGAGGCAGAGGTTGTCGACCGGGTGCGAATCTACGTCTCACCGACAGAGTTTGGTAGACGTGGCGTGCGGTGGTTTCGGGCAAGGTCGACGGTAGTTGAGTCACTCGATGAATTGGATGTTCGCATGGTTGGGCCAGACGAGTGTACGGACGGATATGTTCACCGGATTGATTGAATCCACCGGAATAGTACGAAGAGTGGCGCCAATGATGGAGGGGTTCCGTCTGAGCATTGATACCGTCTTGGTAGGCGAGTTGTTGGTCGGAGACAGTATTTCAACCAACGGTGTCTGCCTGACCGTCACGGAGGTCACAAACGAATTGTTCGATGTCGAGGTCTCGCCAGAGACAGCCAGCGTGACGGCGTTGGGAAGGTTGGCTGTGGGCCACGTGGTCAATCTCGAGCGGCCAGTACGGGCGGACACGCGTATGGGTGGCCATTTCGTCCAAGGTCATGTTGATGCAGTAGTTCGTGTTGAAACCATTCAATCAGAGTCGGAGTTCCACCGCATGGAGGTCGCTTTTCCCGATTCGCTATCCGGGTATCTGGTGCTGCGTGGCTCCATTGCGCTTGATGGTGTTAGCCTAACAATCGCTAAACTCAGAGCCTGTACGTTCGATGTCCAGATCATACCGTTTACCTGGGAGCATACTGCGTTCAGTAGGTACTCTGAGGGTGATGCAGTGAACCTGGAATGCGATATTCTTGGTAAGTACGTCATGCGTGCCATGGAAGTCAGGTCGCCAGACTCATGCTGAGTAAGTGGCATTATCGAGGCATACCATAATGAAGACCCGTTCGGAAGGACGTAAAGGATCGTTGAAGGTGGCGCATCGGTCCGAAGATTATGGGTTTTCGTCGATTGAAGATGCAGTGGCGGCCATCCGTTCGGGCAAGATGATTATTGTGGTGGATGATGAGGATCGTGAGAACGAGGGCGATCTCACAATCGCGGCCGATAAGATCACGGCGGAGGCCATCAACTTCATGGCGCGGTACGGCCGCGGGCTAATCTGTATGCCCATGACGTCCGAGCGCCTGGACGAACTTGATATTCCACTCATGGTGTCCCATAACACAGCACGTTTCGACACTGCGTTCTGCGTTTCGATCGAAGCAAAGGAATCTACGAGTACTGGAATTTCTGCTGATGATCGCGCCGCCACGGTACGCGCCGCCATGGACTCGGAAACGCGTCCGGCAGACCTAGCTCGACCTGGCCACATGTTCCCGCTCCGCGCGCGCCCTGGCGGCGTGCTTGTGCGAGCCGGTCAGACCGAAGCCGCAGTAGACCTCGCGAGGATCGCCGGATTGAACCCAGCCGGTGTTATTTGCGAGATTATGAACGACGATGGCACCATGTCACGTGTACCAGAACTAGCAGAGTTTGCAGGTTTGCATAACCTGCCGATGATCACGATTGCTGAGCTGATTAAATATCGAATGGGGACGGAGCGTCTGGTGAGGCGACTCGCGTCGGCAAAGTTACCAACTGATTTCGGTGAGTTTCATGTTGTTGCGTATAAGAATGTTATTGGCGATGAAACCCATGTGGCAATGGTGCGAGGTGAAATCGGAGATGGGCAGGGCGTGGTTGTTCGGGTGCATTCCCGCTGCTTAACCGGTGACGTGTTTCATTCCACACGCTGTCTATGTGGCCGGCAGTTGCAGGCTAGCCTATCCCGTGTTGCTCAAGAGCCTCGTGCCGTACTCTTGTATCTTAACCAGGACAGCCAAGGAATGACTTTGGCAAATCAGATTCTGGCCTACGAGCTTCAAGACCAGGGCCTTGATTCTGTGGAGGCGAACGAGCGCGTAGGGGTGACCCCTGATCAGCGAGATTATGGTATCGGCGCCCAAATTCTTCGCGATCTTGGGGTTCGGTCGATGCGCATATTAACCAATAATCCTCGTAAATTTGTTGGCTTAGAGGGCTACGGTCTTTCTATTGTCGAGTCGATCCCGTTTGCGGTTGGGTCTACCACCGACTCTGCAGTGAACCTGGGTTCTGGCTAGCGCAACACTTTACTGTGTGCACCAACTACCGTTTCGAAGTGTGATAGAAGGTTCTAACCGGACTCATTTCAATCAGTTCAGTCGTTGACAGGTTGCCCAAGGCTAGACTACGATAAACGGCTGCTTGTGAGTGGCTTACAGTAATTCTAGCCTGCTCTTGTCTAGTCGCTGAGTAATTGAAAAAGGGTTGTTGGTATGTTATCGATACGTTTGCGTCGGGTAGGTTCAAAAAAACAACCGTTTTATCGTGTTGTCGTCTGCGATTCAGCAAAAGCAACCGATGGTCGATTCGTAGAGATTCTCGGCTACTACAATCCGAGGACCGATCCTGAGACTATTGAGGTGAATCGAGAGCGGCTGGCTCACTGGTTGAATCGAGGGGCTCGAGCTTCCGACACGGTCAGAACGCTTATTAATCGACATCCGATCGGTGTTGCAGAGGCTGCGGAAGGCGTGGAGGCGACGACTTCGTGAGCCGTGCTCGGACACTCGTCGAAGTTGTTGCGAGAGCACTGGCGGAGCTGCCCGAGGAAGTGAGAGTTTCTGAAACCACCTGTCGGGATTCCGAGTTGATCGAATTGTTTACGGCACCCAGTGATCTAGGGAGGATGATCGGACGAAGGGGGCGTACAGCCGCTGCCTTTCGCACATTGGCCTCGGTGGCCGCCGAAAAGGAAGGTTCCAATGTGACGGTCGAGTTTCGTGACGGGTCTCCTGATGACGGACGGTAACGACTGTTTACTCGAATGTGCGGTCGTGGGTCGGGTGGCGCGTACACACGGTCGTTCGGGTCAGGTCATCGTTAATCCTGAAACGGACTTTCAACATCAGCGTTTTACGGTAGGTGCTGTGTTCTTTGTCCGCTCCGAAGACCGAATTAATCGGATAACTGTTACTTCGGTGAGATTTCACCAAGGGCGTCCGGTTCTGGGTTTTGAGGGAATTAAAACGATCGATTCGGCGGAGTCTTACGTTGGCGCTGAGTTAAGAGTGCCTTTATCAGAGCTGCAACCGTTACCGACTGATATGTTTTATCACCACGACCTGATCGGCTGTGCTGTTCGGATGCCTGATGGCATGGTTATTGGTTCGGTAGCCGCTATTCAGGGAACGGCCGAGAATAGTCGACTTGTTATCCGAACAGCAACGGAGGAACTGTTGGTTCCGCTGGCTGCTGATATCTGCCAGCGGATCAATGTTACTGGTAGGACCATTGAGATCGACCCGCCTGAGGGGCTGCTGGAGTTGAATACTACGAGCCGATCGCGGAGCACGGGATGAAAATTGACGTCGTAACAATTTTTCCTACAACCGTCCAAGCGGTACTTAGGGAAGGTGTAGTGCGGCGCGCCATCGAACGAGATCTCGTCGAAGTACGAGTTCACGATTTGCGTGACTATAGCGACGACCGGCACCGTAGTGTGGATGACGTGCCATATGGCGGTGGCCCAGGAATGTTACTAAAGTTCGAACCGCTTTTTCGTGCTATCAGTTCGATAGAGGACAGCGATGGATCGCCGGAAGCCGTAGTGCTGATGTCACCGCAGGGTAAGCGCTTTGCACACCACGATGCTCGGCGCTTAAGTCGCTTATCGCATTTTGTGGTGCTCTGTGGTCGGTACGAGGGCGTTGACGAACGGGTTAGAGAGTCCATCGTAACCGAAGAGCTGTCGATCGGAGACTACGTGCTAACGGGTGGGGAGCTGCCTGCGTTAGTAATTATTGATGCTGTAGCTAGACTGGTGCCAGGCGTGGTGGGAGACTCACGTTCGGTTGAAAGCGAGTCCTTCGTACGTGGCTTACTTGACTTTCCACAGTACACGCGGCCTGCGGAAGTGAGAGCACTGAGGGTGCCGGAGACTTTGCTATCGGGCCACCATCAGAAAATCTCAAGATGGAGGAAGCGGGAGGCTGTACGACGCACCTTAAATCGTCGTCCCGATCTACTCGTTCAGGCTTCTCTCGATGATGAGGAACGCGCTATTCTTCAAGAGCTGTTGACGGAAAGGGCGAAGGGAGCAGAGGTATGAACGTGCTCGAAACCATCGAACGGGGTCAATTGGTCGAGCGGCCAGTTATGCAGTCTGGCGATACCGTACGGGTCCACGTCAAGGTCCGTGAGGGTGAGAAGGAGCGTGTTCAGATATTTGAAGGAATCGTCATTGCTCAACGGCGAGGTGGTGCACGGGCGTCATTCACGGTCCGAAAAGTATCGTTTGGACAGGGTGTCGAACGGATTTTCCCGTTACATTCACCCACTGTCGATCGGATCGAAGTCGTGCGATCGGCGCGAGTACGTCAGTCGAAGTTGTATTATTTGCGAGAACTGCGAGGGAAGGCCGCCAGAATGCGCGAGCGAAAGCCGAAACCTCGGGTCTGATTTCCTTCCCGGTTCGGCACTCAGACGACCGAAGCCAAGAATCGCTGGGATGCCCCGACCTACCGCCTGTCGCACGATCGAAAACGCCATTAGACGTTTGGGGTTTGCTCGGGTAGCTGGGGTCGACGAAGTTGGACGCGGCTGTCTGGCAGGTCCATTGGTTGCCGCAGTCGTGGTCCTCAATCCCGATCGGCATATTCCAGGTGTTTGTGACTCGAAGCTTTTGTCTGCCTCGGCTCGGGAGAATCTGTATGAACAAATCATTTCCCTAGCAGACGGATGGAGCGTTGGTTGGGCTAGTCCACTCGTTATTGATAAGTTAAATGTTCACCAAGCAACGTTCTCTGCGATGCGGGACGCAGTGATGAGTTTAGCGACTCTTCCTGACTTTGTACTTGTGGACGGTTTCAGTATTCCAAATCTTGAGTTACCGCAACGTCACATTATTGGCGGAGATCGTCGGTGTGCTGCCATTGCAGCCGCCTCGATTGTTGCTAAGGTCACGCGAGATCGTCACATGAGGCTTTTGCACGAACGCGATCCTCGCTACGGCTTTGACCAGCATAAAGGCTACCCAACGGCCAAGCATCTTGCCGCTATCGGTTGCTACGGTCAATCGATGGTGCATCGCCGGTCGTTTCACTGTTCGTCACTGAGTGGTACGCCGCGCTGATCTTTTAGTGTTACTTCTTTTGGACTGTAGTTGCCTCGTTGGATTTACGAGTTTAATGCCCTCTTGTAGTGCATTTAGGAGCTTATTCGACCGCTCCTGCTATTTGTCGTCATGCCGGTTGACGCCGGTGGTGGTCCCAATGCCAGTATCGAGTGTTTGGCGAGAGCTGTGATCGAATGTTGATGGATTCCCCGCTAAGTCGTTGGCTATATATTGCTTACTTTCTGGAGGTTGGGTTGGTCCTGACTGTCGTGCCCTGGTCGAACTATTGGGACCGGAACGTCTTAGGCGCAGTCATTCCAACGCTAAAAGTCCTCCTTCAAAACAACTATGTTCGGGGCGGTGTGTCAGGAATCGGTTTAATAAATCTTATTGCGGGCTTTGGCGAAATCATGACGGTTATAGCGATGACTCGTTCAAATAATAAGCGTAATGATTCCATAGCAGTACCAACTCTTGAAGATCCGGTCGAAGTTGTCGAGCCCAGGTCCAATGAATCCTAAAGGTGCAGCGTTATCAACGCGCCGTCCACTTATCTGTCTTGTTACTGATCGTCAACGTTTGTCTCCAGGAATTGCGCTGGATGGTCAGATAAATAATCTCGTTACCTTTGTAACTTCGGCAGCAGAGGCTGAAATTGGAGTTGTTCAGGTGCGTGAGCGAGATTTATCAGGACGAGTACTGACGTCGCTCGTTTCGCGATGTGTTGAAGCAACGACCGGCAGTGCCACGTATATTGTCGTGAACGATCGTGCCGATGTTGCAGTTGCGAGTGGTGCAGCTGGTGTTCATCTTCGTGAGGACTCCGTCGAGGAAGAACGAGTCCGTACGATCGGTCCTCCTTCGTGGTTGGTGAGTCGCGCAGTTCACGATCCATCGAAGGTGCTATCGATGTCCTTAACCTTAGACTATTTGGTCTTCGGCACTGTATTTTCGAGCCCTTCCAAGACTATGACAGGTGCGCCGACAGGTCTTGGTGCACTTGGGAGAGTGATTAGCCAAATTGACACGCCTGTTTTGGCAATTGGAGGCGTCAGCGAGGGTCGCCTCAAAGATGTGTGGCGGGCCGGTGCAGCGGGCTTTGCTGGTATTGGCCTATTCATCGAATCGGCCAGAGCAAGCTCCAATTGGACGACTGGTCTCACCGGGCTTGTTCAGCGTGTTCGACAGTCGTTTGACAGTGTCAAGCCTCACGTCTAGAGTGGTTGTCAGTCTGGTACTGTTCGACTCTGATGGGGAGTATTCGTGATTCAGCAAATAAATATCGGGGTTCGGTTACGTGAGGCGCGAGAAGCACGTGGTTTGTCCCTTCATGAAATCTCGGCAACCACAAGGATCGCCGTTGGAACGCTAGAAGCCTTAGAGCGCAATGAAGTCGATAGTCTACCGAAGGGTATTTTCTTTAGGTCATTTGTACGATCGTATGCGGCAGAGGTGGGTCTTGACCCCGAGGCGACGTTACAAGAGTTTTTGAAAGCGTTTCCTATCGATGGTTTGGTTGCAGGAGGCCCGCGAGCGACTGATCGTCAAGTTGAGGATCATATTTTTGAAAATCAGCGAGAGATAGCCAAAGCGTGGCTCAGGCTTACAGCTTTCAGCCTGCCACTTATTGGTTTGATAATTTATTTTGGTTTTGTTGGATTAGGCTCACCAACGGAAAATGAGATAGCAGAGACGCCTGAGCTCGCGAATGTCGTTGAGTCGATTGAAAATGCGCTTCTGGAGACTCCGCTTTCAGCCCGCGAAGGCGCTTTACTAATTGACATCGAGCCGCAGGCTCCTTGTTGGGTGCGATTGACTGTCGATGGTGAGCCCGTAATGTCCAGGTTAATGCAAGCCGGTGAAAGCCTTCGCGCAGAGGCTAACAATGAGATCGTGATAAACGTTTCTGATGCTGGTGCTTTCAGATTTACGCTAAACGGCCGCGCTGGGAGACGACTGGGCTCGGCGCGCGAAGTTGTCACCGTGCTGATCAACCGTGACAACTACCTCGACTATCTAGTGTCATAGTATTGTCGCAGTAGTCGCCCAATCTGATGGCTTAAATGCCTAAAAACTTGAGTTGTGGTTTTAGAGGCTATTGATCTGGAAAAGATAATCGGTGTTCTATTTCTCGAGTATCAACAACGCATCTGTTACCGGTGTTTGGCACGGCGTTTTCTCGCCAGAGTCCATTCGGTTCGTAACTGCGATAGGCCATCCATGTACACAGCTGCATTTTGACGTGCATTTTCTGTTGGTAGTGCCTTGAGTAGCTCGACGGCCTTATTAAGGTCGCCCTGAATCGTTCGTGGGTTCGCCTCAAGATACAGCTTCCGTATTTTCCTGACGTTATTTCCTGTAATAGTACTGGCCATGAAGAGGAAGATGGGTAAAGTTATTCGGGTGGTGCCACGCCAAGAGTGATTTGGAGTCCGTTCGTGTCGACGTCACACGGTAGGATTGTTGCACCGCAACTACTTAATGCAGACGATACGGCGACAACATCTGTGGGTTCTGCCAAGCTAACGATGCATCCTCCTCCGCCCGCTCCACAGACCTTCGCCCCGAGTGCACCGACGCCTCTGGCCTTCTTAATGAGATTATCAATGGCCGGGGTGGTAACCCCGGGAGCTAGACACTTACGTAATTCCCACTCCCGATTCATCTGGTGGCCGACTTCTCGCCAATCGCCAGCAACCAATGCTGTCCGCATAGTCCTGGCAACTAAACAGATTTGCTCAAAATGATCGATAAGGCTCGGCTCTCCGTCGATCCTTCTCTTCATGACTTGCCAGTTGTTGATTCCTGATTGTCTGGAAACCCCACTATATGCAACGATAAGGCGATCGGCGAGCGCAGAGGCCTCAACGTCGAGCGCTATCCGTGTTATCCCTCCAACTCCCATCTCAATTGCAGAAATACCGCCGTAGTAAGCAGGGCGATAGTCTTGCGCACCTGTCGGCACATTGATTACCTGCGCCTCAATATTCATTGCGATGTCGAGAAGTGTATCGGCTGAGAGACTGCGACCTTGCCACTTGGCAAATGCGGCGCATACAGCAACGTTCAGCGCTGAAGACCCAGCAATACCTGCACCAATTGGAGAATCACTTTGAATCACGATGTTCAGTCCTTCGCCCTCAAAAAACTCGATGATTCGTTTCAGCAGTCGCCATGAAGCGTCATCAGGTAGTGCCGTTCGATGGGCAACCTCAACCCGTTGATTGGTGTCGAGGGACCGCAAAACAAGCCGACGGTCGTCACGTGTTTGTAGCCAACAGCGAGCCTTAAGAGTCAAGGCAACGTTTAACGTCTGAGCGTCAGCGTGGTACAGATAGAGAGGCCAGATATCCAGGGTGGCACCGGCAAGGTCGATCCGCATAGGAGCGGACGCTTTAAGCTGCACCGGCGCATTATAATGTGACTCCGGGTGAGTTGGGTGGTGTCCCAAGTGATCGCTGGCCATTACGAACGCGATATGTCACAGCGTGCGCTTCGTCGTCAAGTTGGGCAGTTCGCCATCGTGGGCTTTGATGGCTACACGGTGCCCGACGAGCTACGCATGCTGACGAAAGAATTTGATCTTGGGGGCGTTATTCTGTTCTCCCGAAATATCGATAGTCCAACCCAAGTTGCTGAGCTTACACGTGAGGTGCAATCGCTTCGACGGGATTGGCCCTTGTGGGTCAGTGTTGACCAGGAGGGTGGCAGGGTCGCGCGCCTGCGCGAACCCTTCACGGAGTGGCCTGCGATGCAAGTACTTGGCCGAAGCCGTGACGCTAACTTGGCCCGCCGATTTGCGTCAGCTCTCGCCTCTGAGTTAACTACTGTCGGTATTACCCTCAACTACGCGCCGGTCGTAGACGTACACACGAATCCTAAGAATCCTGTCATTGGCGACCGTGCAATATCTGAGGAGCCGGCCATAGTTTCAAGCCTCGGAGTTTCGATTATTGAAACATTTCAGACAGGTGGTCTCGCTGCCTGCGCTAAGCACTTTCCAGGACACGGTGATACTAGCCAGGACTCACACCACGAACTACCAATTCTCGACATCGATCTGGCGTGTTTGGATAAACGAGAACTAGTTCCGTTTCGTGCGGCGATTGGCGCTGATGTTGCATCGATCATGACCGGGCATGTACTAGTGCGGAGTATCGATGAAGTTCGGCCCGCGACTTTATCACGGCGAGTAGTGCACGATCTGCTCAGAGGTAAATTGAATTACGGTGGCTTAGTAGTGACAGACGATATGGAAATGAAGGCGATAACAGGGAGATACGGCATAGAGGAGGCTGCTGTGGAAGCTATTGGCGCTACTGTCGACCTGCTACTGTTGTGCGGGACCGATACAGCAAGACATGCTGGTGTACTAGAGGCGCTTATACACGCGGCGGAGCAGGGGGGCCTTGCAATGCACGAACTAGAGAATTCTCTCGGTCGACATCGTCGGGTGAAGGAGCAGTATTTGACGAATGTTCCGGTGAAACCGATTAAAGGTCGTCTCGACGATCGGTTCGGAAGCAAACAATCCAGAATGCTTGCCGAGGAGATAGCGCACTATGCCTGACGGGGTTTTGGACAATCTTGATGACATCGCGATGCGTAGTCAGATGTGGGTATGTTAAAACCCAAGGCTTTGCGTCCAGGCGATCGGCTGGCGATCGTTGCCCCGGCAAGTGGCTTCGACCGGTCGGACTTTGAGCATGGCCTTGCCGAATTGCGCGCGCTCGGATTCGATCCAGTTTATGACGAGAGAGTCTTTGATCGACTTGGCTATGTTGCTGGCGAGGCCTCGAAACGAGCCGAGGCGTTCCGCAGGGCTTGGCTTGATCCCGACGTTGCCGGCATAGTTGGAGCGCGAGGTGGCTATGGGAGCGTTCAATTACTCCCTTGGCTCACCCCAACCGAGTTACAACAAAGCCCAAAGGTGTTCCTCGGTTACAGCGATTTAACTAGCTTGCTTGTATATCTTACAACCGGATGTGGAGTGGTCGGGTTCCACGGTCCCACGGTCGTTGGACCTCTATCCAAGGGTGAGGGAGCTTATGACCGGGCGTCTCTGAAGCGAGTGACGATGATAGCTGAACCATTAGGGGAACTCTCACCGGATAGCCTTGAGACTGTGAATACTGGCGAAGCCACGGGCACTCTCCTCGGAGGCACTCTGACCCAGCTCGTAGCTTCACTGGGTACTCCATACGCGTTCGCACCCAAGAAACCATTCCTGCTGTTCATTGATGAGATCGGCGAGCGTCCGTACCGACTCGATCGAATGTTAACCCAATTGCGCTTGAGCGGTCTCTTAAGTGCGGCTTCAGGAATTATCTGGGGCGAGTTGCCTAGCTGTGATGAACCGGCTGGCGAACCAACGGCAAGGGCGACGGCTGCTAACTTGCTCGCCGATTTTAGAGGCCCTGTTGTGTTCGGTTTTCCTTCTGGCCATACACGGGGGTCGGCGATCACATTGCCGCTCGGTGTGCGAGCTCGACTCAGCACCGAAGGCAAGCCACGCTTAGTTCTTGAGGAGGCCGCCGTCTCGTGAAGCACGTACACTTTATCGGTATTGGTGGTACAGCGATGGCAACTCTCGCGGTCATGCTCAAGCGATGCGGTGTCGACGTACAAGGCTCCGACCAATCGATTTATCCACCGATGAGCGACGTTTTGGCAGCTGAAGAAATTGAACCGTTTGATGACTTTCGACCTGAGCAGATTAGTGATGATGTGGATCTCGTCATTGTGGGAAATGCGATTTCGCGGGGAAATGTAGAGCTTGAAGCGGTGCTTGATCGAAAGCTAGTCTACGCTTCCCTTCCGGAAGTCGTGCGTAACCAATTCCTATGGGATGCTCGATCACTCGTCGTTGCGGGCACGCATGGTAAGACAACGACCGCAGCGCTGGTCGCATGGCTGCTGACGCATGCTGGCCACGACCCGAGCCTGTTGATGGGAGGAGTGGCTAGGAATTTTGGGGCGAGCCACCGGCTTGGTCGAGGCCGGGAATTCGTTATTGAGGGAGACGAATACGACAGCGCATTCTTTGACAAGACGGCGAAGTTTCTCAAGTATCTTCCTGACGTGGCTGTGGTTGGTAATCTGGAATTCGATCACGCGGATATCTATAACGATCTTGAGGCTATTCGCATCGAGTTTCGTCGACTGGTACGACTTATTCCTAGGCAGGGTCTCCTGATAGTTGGCGCTGATAGTGATGAAGCCTTCGTGCTTCGAGACGAAGCTCACTGTCCTGTTGAGTCATTCGGACTCAGTTCAGGCGCTGATTGGAAAGCGGTTTCAATTACGCCGGTTCGAACAGGTACTACGTTTTGGATTGAGAGAGACGGCGAACCGTTTGTGGAAATAGCTTCTCCGTTGCTTGGTGACTACAATGTTCGAAATGTACTTGCAGCGACGGCGATGGTGACCGCGGCAGGTGTGGGTGCAGAAGACATAGCTAAGGGAGTAGCAACGTTCGAGGGTGTAAAGCGTCGGCTTGAGTCGCTGGGCGAAGTGCGCGGGGTTACGATCTACGACGATTTTGCGCATCATCCGACGGCTGTAGCCGAGACGTTGGCGGCGGTCCGCGCAGCCTATTCCGGTCGACGAATCTGGGCGATTTTTGAGCCGCGTTCGGCGACTACCTGCCGTCGAATGGTGGAGGCGGATCTTGCATCGGCCCTAATGAACGCCGATGAAGTTGTGCTGGCGCCCGTGTACCGTAAAACGGTTGCAGAAACCATTCGGCTCTCACCAGAACGGGTCATTGCGATGCTGACTACGAATGGAGTCCGGGCAAGGCATTTGCCTAAGGTCAACGATATCGTAAAGGTGGTGGTCGAAGAAGCTCGCGAGGGCGATCAAATTGTGATCATGTCGAATGGGGCCTTCGGCGGCATTCACAACAAGCTTTTGACTGCGTTGAGCGTCGCATGAAAGCTCTTGTCGAGATTCGCTCGGTTGGAGATTCTGCGCTCGTCGTTGAGTTGGGCACTGAAATCGACCCGACAATGAACGCGCATGTCGTCGCGATCGCAGCGAGACTTCGTCACGAGCAGATCGATGGAGTCCGCGACGTTATATCGAGCTATGCTTCGGTCACAGTCTGCTTTGATCCGCTACGCACCGATCTCGAGAGTCTAACCTCCGCCATTACTCGCCACGTCACTACTACGACTCCAGTATTGGCCCCATCTCGGCCGCCAAGGGAAATTCCTGTCTGCTACGGAGGTGTGTATGGACCTGATATAGAGGCCGTTGCAAATTATGCAGGCTGTTCGACCGACGATGTTATACGACTCCACTCGGAGGTTGCCTACCGAGTCTATCTACTGGGTTTCGTACCAGGATTTGCTTATATGGCAAAAGTTAACGACCGGATTGCGATGCCCAGACGTGAGACGCCGAGAATATCTGTTTTAGCTGGCAGTGTGGGCATTGCTGACTGTCAAACTGGAATTTACCCTTCGACCACACCAGGCGGATGGCAGCTCATCGGACGCACTGCTTTCTACCCTTTCGACCCAAATCGTGAGGAACCTTTTCTATTTTCGGCTGGGGATACCGTACATTTTGTACCGGTCGACGAAATAGAATTCCGCTCGTTAGTCGGCCCAAGGGTTATAAATGGGGACTCGTGATGGGCATCCACGTGAATAGGCCTGGCATGTTAAGTACGGTGCAGGATCTTGGTAGATGGGGTTTTCAGAACCTCGGAGTGCCAGTTGCTGGCCCGATGGATCGCTGCTCGCACCGTTTCGCAAACGCCTTGCTGGAGAATCCATTGGGAGCTGCGACTCTAGAAATCACATTATTAGGACCGGAACTGTCCTTCGGACTGGCCACACGAGTAGCAGTTGCCGGTGCTGAATTTGAGCTTGTCCTTGACGAGCATATGGTGCCGATGAATGAACCAGTGGTTGTAGCGGTCGGTTCGAGATTACGTTTTGGCAAGCGACGTTTGGGCGCTCGAGCCTATCTAGCAGCTGAGGGCGGGTTTGATGTACCTGAGGTATTGGGAAGTCGCTCGACACACCTTCCGAGTCAAATCGGTGGTTTGGGGGGTCGCGCACTAATTGCTGGTGACGTCCTGCATTTACTGTCGTTCGATGAGAAGAAGTCGCGGCCCCCTCGATTGCGGAACTCTCTCCTGCGGTTGCCGAGAGGAGGCGCCAGGATCCGTGTCATGCTGGGGCCACAGGAACGACTCTTCACGCCGTCAGGGATTAAGACTTTCTGCACGTCACGGTATGTGATCAGCAACCATTCTAATCGGATGGGTTATCGCTTAACTGGTCCACCCATTTCGCTGGCGTCGTCAGCCGGTACGCTATCCGATGCAACGCCGACAGGTACAATTCAGGTGCCAGGTTCAGGTCAGCCGATCATTCTGATGGCGGATGGACAAACGACGGGCGGCTATCCAAAACTAGCGACCACTATCACAGCGGACCTTCCACTGCTTGGGCAGTTGAGCCCTGGAGACTGGGTGGAGTTTGAGGTGTGCGACCGGGCAGGAGCCCTGCGTGCTCTGATCGCGCAGGAGCAGACACAATTAAACTGACCCTCTAGTCTTTCTAGACTTGCATACCGTGGTTACGACGACCAGTCTAGGGGAATCAGAAATCCCTTCCGTCGTGTCAGTGTCGACTATATACAGACGGTGTAGGTCATTGTGGAACACCATCGTGCCTAATGACCTCAACGTCTGGCGGGATCGTAAACGAAAAATGAGAATCGTCTATCCCAAGGTTTTCTTCAAGATTACTGAATCGAAAGGTTGATGTGCCGCCCTGCCGATCAGTCGAAATGAGCTGGTGTAACATCAGGTTGCTACGACCGACGACTAAGATCAGTGAGGTGTAGTCAGGCGCTGGCACAATCGGCTCAAGTCTCAGAGCGTAACTGTCGCTTGCGAGGTCTGGGAGTTCAACGTACTCCGGACGAAAGTCTTTAACGAGGTCACCTCTTCCGGTCAGCAGCAATACTGCCGCACCAACTTCGTCGTCTCGTGGCATGGAGCTCACAGTGACTTGGGCTTCATCTCGAAAATAGGCATAAATTGTGCGCCCGTCGAAGACGAACAGCTTCTCCTCTGGCGTGTTGTAGTGCCAGCGCATCTTCCCAGGCTTCTTGATCAATACGGTGCCTTTCTCGGTGGCCTTCATCCGCAAGGCACCACCTTCGTACACGTGGACGAAGTCAGCGGCGAAGTCACGGACTTGGTCGTAATGTTGCTGGAGTGCACTAGCGAGTGTCGTAGGGTCCGGACGAAACGGTGTCTGAGCTAGAAGCCGTGGGGCCAGGGAGGAGACCCAGAAGCTGAGCAGCAATCCAACCGTCAGGTGTATAAAAGCGTTTTGCATGAGGTCGAGTACTAATTGACTATGAGAAAAGGTTACTGGCCCTTCAGTGAACCGGCCTTTATGGGAGCCATCACCGGTGCAGTCTTGGTGTCGGTTGGGTATTTGGCGGCCATCCAATCGGCGATCCCGCCCTTCAGAACACGGGCTTGAAATCCTTTTCGAATCAAACTAGCTGCGTACCGTGCGCCCACTAGCTCTTCGGGATCAGAGTCGTAAGTAACGATTTCCCGATCGCGTGGAAGGGTTGACGGATCTGGGTCGCGAAGCGCCCCAGGTAGAGTGGCGGTACTGTGCTCGTAGGGATACTTCAGTCGTACGTCAACGATGATCGGCGTCGACGAACCAACGCCCTCGAGGCGCTCTTTCAGCTCTTCCTTGGTGATTCGTGATATTGACATCACGGGTATTGTCGCCGGCGCTGAAATGTGCTGTCAAGGTGCCGCTGTATAGCGCAGTAATCGAAATTCTGATAGAGCAGAGTGGTGGACGGCAAGGGGCTCGAACCCTCGACCTCGGCGTTGCGAACGCCGCGCTCTCCCAACTGAGCTAGCCGCCCATTTCAAAGGAGTGCGCCGCCAACGGCACTACGCGCGCCCGGAATTTTAGCATACGTTTACATCCTGCTCTTTGAGCGAACTGAAACTACCTTGAGAATCGAAGTTGCCAGAAGTCAGATCGAATCTAGGACATCAAGGTACTTTAGCGCTCCACCCGTATTAAACAGAACAACCTTGTCGTCCGGCTTGACGGAATTATTGCCGATTAGTTTATGTAAGGCTCCGAGTGCGGCTCCACCTTCAGGCGCGGCGCTGATACCTTCGTAGTGGCCGAGATCACGCATATAGCGAACCATGTCGACATCAGAGACTGCGATCGCGCACCCGCCGCTTTCGCGAAGCGCACGGAGGACGAGGAAGTCCCCGATGGCTTTCGGTACACGTAAGCCATCGGCAACGGTATGTGCGTTAGTCCACGGTTCAGCGAACTCGGTGCCTTTCTCAAATGCCCTAACGATTGGAGCGCAACCAGACGCTTGTACGGTAACCATGCGTGGCCGACGGCTCTTCGAAACCCAGCCGATCGCCTCAAGCTCGTCCATTGCCTTCCACATGCCGACCATTCCCGTGCCTCCACCAGTCGGGTAAATAATCCAGTCAGGCCATTGCCAGTCAAGCTGCTCAGCTAATTCGTAAGCCATCGTCTTCTTACCTTCAATCCGATAGGGCTCCTTTAAGGTAGATACGTCGTACCATCCAAGTGGTTCGCCTCTCTCTGCTGCTAGGTGGCCGGCGTCGGTGATCAGCCCATCAACTAGCGTGACATCCGCTCCATAAAGCTCGCATTCACGAATGAACGGTTGTTTGACATCTCTTGGCATAAAGACCTTTGCTGGGATGCCAGCCTGCGCCGCATAGGCAGCCAGTGCATTAGCAGCATTTCCGGCTGATGGCACCGACAAGGTATGGGCCTTTAATGCGCGGGCTCGCGTCACAGCAGCTGATAGACCGCGAGCTTTGAATGAGTTGGTCGGGTTGAGTGACTCGTCCTTGATGTACAGTGCCGTTAAGCCGAGTTTTCGGCCAAGTGACCTTGCGTGCAAGAGTGGAGTGAAGCCTTCACCTAACGTAACCGGATCGCCATCGCCCAGAAGGGGCATCATCTCTTTGTAACGCCACATGGTTGGCGGTCGGTCCTTTAGAGTCGACTTCTTCCAAACGTCGGCCACGCGGGCAACGTGGTAACGCACCAACAACGGCAGCCCACACGAACAGAGATGATGTCGCTCGTGAGGGTCTAGGGGAGAGGCGCCGCAATTGGCTGAGCACTCAAGATGCGACACATATGACATAGACACTTAGTTGGCCGTCGGCGTTACCGATTTAAGAGTTCGTCGTCTTTCTTCTCTTGAGCATCATCAATTCTTTTCACGTGATCGTTAGTTAGTTTTTGAACATGCTCTAAGGCATGACGTTCTTCGTCTTCAGAAATATTTTTGCTCTTAAGCATTTTCTTGAGCCGGTCGTTCGCGTCCCGCCGTACCTGGCGTACACCGTTTCGACTCTCTTCAGCAAGTTTGTGGACAACCTTCGACAATTCTTTACGGCGTTCATCGGTTAGTGGTGGAATCGGAATTCGAATCATCTTTCCATCGTTATTTGGATTGAGGCCGAGGTTGGCTGCTTGAATAGCTTTTTCAATTGCACCGCTCAAGGAGGGATCAAATGGCTGTGCCGCGATAAGCATTGGTTCGGGAACGGACAAGCTGGCCACCTGATTGAGTGGCACTGACGCGCCATACGCTTCGACGTGCACACCGTCAAGAATCGCGATCGAAGCACGTCCTGTGCGCACGCCTGACAGCTCTCGACGGGCGTGCTCGATCAGGTCATTCATGCGCTTATCGACTTCAGCATAGAGCTCTTTCAGATTATTGGCATCCATCGTTCATCTTTCCGCGGCTAGTTCAGACCTTCACTAGCGATCCAACCGACTCGCCCATAATGGCACGCTTCAGGTTGCCGGGTTTCAGGATGTTGAAAACGACGATTGGCAGCCTGTTGTCCATGCAGAGTGAAATGGCAGTTGCATCCATAACCTTTAACCCCTGCTCAAGAACCTGTAGGTAGGAAATTGAATCAAAACGTGTCGCTTTAGGATCCTTTAGTGGATCAGCGGTGTAGATCCCGTCGACCTTGGTACCCTTCAGGATGACATCGGCCCGGATCTCCATTGCGCGTAGCGCCGCTGCCGTGTCCGTTGTCAAATATGGATTACCTGTACCGGCA
>JYMV01001118.1_pt1 | contig 19821 bp, 19 predicted proteins | sample 338911 | NCBI WGS metagenome assembly JYMV01 (sample SAMN03354496, study PRJNA234377) | hydrothermal vent metagenome | biome: Deep sea; feature: Hydrothermal plumes at the Eastern Lau Spreading Center, Western Pacific Ocean; material: Seawater | place: Tonga | collected 2009 | depth 2000 m m
AAACGTTTTGTCGTTACCAAATTCTCCAGAAATAGCCTGAACAGATATATTTTGTTCTGATGTTAATTTTTTTTTGTCTATTGCCTCTATTAGATGAGAAGATTTAAAGAACTATTTGGAGATAGAGTGGCCTCTTTCCACTCCGCTAAAAATGAAAGAGAACGACTTGATGTTTGGTTGGGAGCCCAAAGAGGCCTCTATGACATCGTAATAGGTACAAGATCTAGCGTTTTCATTCCTATGAAAAATTTAGGAATGATAGTTGTGGATGAGGAGCACGATGCTTCTTTTAAACAGACCGAAAGGTTTAGATACTCAGCAAGAGATATAGCGCTATACAGGGCAAAGTTAAGCAAAATACCTACGCTCCTTGCTTCAGCTACGCCCTCAGTAGAAAGTATGAGCAACGCCTTGAATGGCAAGTATCAATTACTCACCCTGAAGCAGAGAGCCACAGGAGCTGATCTACCTTCTTTTGTTCCTTTAGATCTAAAGGGGAAGGCATTAAAAGAAGGTTTTTCAGAACAGCTTTTGGAAGAGATAGGGAGTGAATTGAATAATAATAATCAAGTTTTAATTTTCTTAAATAGAAGGGGTTTTGCCTGTTCTATGATTTGTAAATCTTGTGGCTGGATTTCTCATTGTGATCGGTGTGATGCGCATATGACTGTGCATTCAAATCCCTCTCACCTGCAATGCCATCATTGTGAGCACAAGAAACCTTTGTATACAATTTGCCCATCTTGTCAGCATAATGAATTCGAGTCATATGGCCTTGGAACTGAAAGAATTGAAGACTTTTTGAAGAAGAAATTTAGGCAATTTCCTGTTTTACGAATAGACAGTGATTCAACTAGGCAAAAGGATTCTTTTAAAAATTATTTAAAAATAATTGATGAAGGCAAGCCTTTAATACTAGTTGGAACCCAGATGTTAGCTAAAGGACATCATTTTCCAGAAGTAACTCTGGTCGGAATTCTAGATGCTGACTCAGGAATATTCAGCGCTGATTTCAGAGGCAGTGAAAGAGTAGCTCAGTTAATTACTCAGGTTTCTGGGAGGGCAGGTAGAGAGAAAAAACCAGGAAAAGTCATTCTACAAACTTATTGTCAAGAGCATCCTCAAATAGAGGAGTTACTAAAGGGTGATTACGAAACTTTCATTAAAAAAATTATAGAAGACAGGGCTTCTACTAAATCCCCACCTTTTAGTTTTCATGTTAAATTACAAGCTGAATCATTTAACGGGTTGCTGTCGAGAGATTTTTTGAGTTCTTGTTTAGATTATTTAAATAAATCTCAACTCATGAACAAAGACATTAAAACCGTAGGCCCTTTACCGTCACTGATGGAAAAAAAATCTGGCGTATACAGATGGGAGATCAGTCTTTTCTCTTCAAGCAGGAAATCCTTACACAGCCTTACTGACCATCTTCAGTCTTTCTTATATTTACCTAAACAAACTAGAAAAGTTAGATGGTCAATAGACGTAGATCCAATTTCTACAATGTAGAATTAGGTTAATTAAGGCCAGTCAATTCCAAACTGATTTGCCAAAGCTTTTCTGCATCTTCTTTACTCTCAGCCGCCTTGGTTATTGGAGCTTTTTTACAGTCTATAAAGTACTCTCCAGAGGTACTTGAAACTTCTTCAGATGAGCACAAATAGATTGAAGTCTCAGCGCCTTTATCACTTGTCTTTCCTATGAAAGGAGAGACCCATTTGATGAGGCGAGCTAGAAAAGGTCTATTCTGATTTTGAGTACCTATCGAAGTTGATACAAAACCTGGATGGAGACAATTAGCAGTTAACCCTCTATCCTGATACAGAGAAGAAAGCTTCTTAGTAAAAAGAATATTTGCTAGTTTTGATTGCCCATAAGCAGTAAACATTTTGAATTCTTTTTCTGATTGGAGATCATCAAAATTAATTGATTTGAGGAAACGATGGGCATCAGAAGAAACGTTAACTACTCTTTTAACACTGCTTCTCAAGACTTCGTCAATCAATAAATTGGTCAATAAAAAATATGCCAGATGATTAACGGCAAAAACTTCCTCTAGACCATCTTCCGTTACCCTTCTCTCAGTATTCATGATGCCTGCGTTGTTGAGCAGAACATCTATAGGTACATTTAAATATCTATATTCTTCAGCTGCTTTTTTTATCTGCTTAAGGGAGGATAGGTCTCCTATGATTACATGAGGAGCTTTACCAGATATTTCATTGATTTCTTCCCTTAATTCTTCTGCCTTATCAGCGTTTCTGGCGATAAAAAAGATATTCGCTCCCATCTTACTTAACGCCAGAGCTGTGGACCTTCCAATGCCACTAGTAGCTCCTGTGATTAGGCAATTTTTTCCTTCTACTAAACTCATTTAAAATCTCATTTTTAATTTAGTTATTATCTCTAATCCCCTGGCCGGTCTTCACACCTTTCCAAAGGAGTTTATTGCCTTTTGCTTGTACAAATGAGTACTCAGCAACAATTTTATTCTCTCTTTCTTCAAGTTCTAGCTTTAAGAAACCAGGTGTTTCAACATTGAATTTACCTTCAGGTTGTTTGTCAGGAGAGCCTCCCGGCAGACTACCTGTTCCAGAGATTAGCTGTCTAGTACCTTTTCTTTCTCCTTCATCAGCAAGGACATGATTGTGTCCAGCAATATAAAGGTCAAAGCTACCAAAAATATTTGTTTCAAGAAACCTTGAGAGCTGTGGAGTTGCCTTTTTCCGATCTCCTGAACTAAACAGGGGATGGTGTGCCACAGCTATAGATAAATCACATGAGTTATTTACTTGCTCTTTTTTTAAACTTAACCAGTTAGCTTGTCCCCTTCTTTTATAAAAGAGATAAAGCTTGTCAAAAATTGTCGTGTCTAGTGCAAAAATACATAATCTACCGTAATTTTTTAAGTAATAATTATTTGGATAGACAATTAGAGAATTACTTTCTGCTATCTCTATATAAGATCTGGGTTCTTTTTTGTAATCATGATTTCCCAGAGTAAGAAAAAAAGGAATTCGCTTATCAAATACTTTTTTAAAGGGATCTAAGAAGTTTGTTATAAATCTTGGGTCATCTTTTGTTGAGATCCCATCTGGATATATTATGTCTCCAGTGTGCCAAATAACACTGCAGTCAGAATTTGCGAGTGCTTCAGCTACTTCTTTTTGTATTTCAGTAACGTTTCCAGTATCTCCTACAAAACAGAAGGTTGAATCCTGACTAACTTTAATTTCTTCTGAATAAACCTGGAAAGTGGATATTAACAAAAGAAAAGTTAGAACAAAAAAAGGGTTATTTCTAAATCCTATTTGTCTCTTCATTCTCTTAATTACAAGTCTATAGAATCTTTTGATTTAATTTCAAGGGTCCTTTCTTCTTCATTGTTTTCTGAATGATTGAGTATTATTTCTATATCAGGATCAGGCAGAAAGGAAATCATCTTTTCGGGCCATTCTATTATGGATACTCCATTGTTAGTATCGAGATATTCCTGAATCCCTATATTGCTTAATTCTTTTGGATGAGAAATTTGATAGAAGTCAAAATGAAATATTGAGAAACCTGAGATTTCGTAAGTTTCTACAAGGTTGTATGTTGGGCTCTTAACAACACCTTTATGCCCTAAACCCCTCAGAATGCCCTTGCATAAAGTTGTTTTTCCTGCCCCTAGTTCACCGATAAGAAAGATTAAGAAAGGATAGGAATTATTTTTTTTTGAAATGAAATTTGATATTTTCTTTCCAATATCTATGGTCTCTAGATCTCCATGAGAAATCAAAGTGGATGAGTTCATTCTTTATCTTAGAAAATATCTTACGTTACGAATTACATCTGTGGGTGTGATTGTCATCCCAAGTTCAAGAGAAGCAATATCCGCGGATTTTGAATGAAGATCCACTGCTACCTCTGTCGCCTCAACCAAGCCAAGGCCTTGAGATAAAAAACTTCCTATTAAGCCAGCCAACACATCTCCCATCCCTCCTTTTGCCATACCTGGATTTCCTGCTTCACAAACCCCTATTCTTTGCTTTCCACTCCTTTTATAACAAACTAAGGAACCAGACCCCTTAAGAACACTCACAGATCCAAATTTCTTTTCTAGGGCAGTTACAGATTTAAATCTGTCTTCTTGTATCTTGTTAACCTCTTTATTAACCAATCTAGCAGCTTCTCCTGGGTGGGGGGTTATAACCATTTTTCTTGGAATACCTGATTTAAGCTTTAACTTTGTAAGAAGGTTTAGTCCATCCGCATCAAGAACAACAGGTAAGTTTCTTTTTTTTGCTTCCATAAAGGTTCTTTGTAACATCTGCTCTGACCAAGCTGATTGACCTAATCCAGGACCTAAAACTACTACTGTAGATTTAGCCAGAATTTCTTCTACATCCTGTCCAGACTCAATCCCATTTACCATAAGTTCAGGGCAGGAAGATAAAGCAGCCTCGACATGAATACTTCTTGTGGCCAGACTTACTAGGCCTGCGCCCGAGAAAACAGCAGCCTTAGATGCGAGGATAGCAGCTCCCCCAAAGCCCTTGTCGCCGCCTATAACTAATACATGACCAAAATGTCCTTTATGTGCATCTCCCTTTCTATTTTTTAATTTGAGAAGGCTTTTCTCCGTATTTAAAAGATAGCAATTTGTTTTGATTTGACTCTTGAGTGAAGAAGAAATTCCTAGGTCATCGAACACCACATTTCCAGACGCGGTTCTTCCAGTTGAAGTGAAGCAACCTCTCTTTCTACCCACGAAAGTAGCAGTTACATCAGCCTGAATGTGGACTCCAAGGTTAATTCCCGTGTTCGAACAAATACCAGAGGGAATGTCTACTGAGAGAACAGGTATATTTGTAGATTTTTTATTAATCTCAAGGATGAGCTTAGATAAGTTAGACCTTACATTCCCCTTGATGCCTATACCCAAAAGGGCGTCTACAATTACTGAGTCTTTTAAAGATTTCTTTTTAAAAGCCGCAATAGAGATTCTCTTAACTTTTGATTCCAAAGCAAGCTTAAAGGCTTTTCTGGAGGCCCCTGATATTTTATTTGACGGGGATGCTTGAATTATAAATGACTCTAACCCCATTTCTTTGGCTAGATGAGATATTAAGTAACCATCACCTGCATTATTTCCTTTACCACAAAAAACAAAGACTTTTTTGGTATTGGGCCAATTGTTTAGCAAAACATTAAAAGAGAATTCAGAGGCTTTTTGCATTAAAGTGAAAGCAGGGACTTTCTGACTTCTTATGGCTAGGCTATCCAGCTTTTTTGTTTCTTGAGATGTGTATAAATTCATGGTCATCTTTTTGTTACCTAATTATAGCCTCTTCAAACTTTCTCTAATAAACTGCTTTGACTTTAACAACTATTTATTAGACTAATTTTTATTTATGAGTGATTTTATAATCAAGTTAGAACCTGAGGATGAGTTTAACCACAGTCCTGGTTCTTCAAGTAATTACAATGAAAGCATGTATTTCAATGTTTTTGACCATGATACCAAAATGGGAGGATGGTTTAGATTGGGCAATAGACCCAATGAGGGCTATGCTGAAATGACCTGTTGCCTTTATCTTCCGGATGGAAGAATAGGCTTCATGTTTGGTAGACCGAGAATAAAAAACAATGATGAATTTAATGCAGGCGGAATGGTTTTCAAGGTTTTGGAACCCTTTAAGAAATTAACTATCTCATATAGTGGAAAGATTCTTATTCTGGATGATCCAAAACAAATGGTTGATCCCGGCAAGGCTTTTAAATCTAATCCAACTATAAATTGTGATGTTCAGGTAGAAATTCTTGGGATTTCTCCAATGTTTGGTGGAGAAACAATAAGAAAAGATGGAGCTACTTTGGACACAGACCCCGAGAAGAGTTTTTCTAAAGCTCACTATGAGCAACACACCTCTGGAAAAGGATCAATTAAAGTTGGAGATGAAGAGTGGAAGATTCAAGGATATGGATTGAGAGACAAGAGTTGGGGACCTAGGTATTGGCAAGCGATAGAGTGGTACAGATGGTTGACTATTAATATAAATCGAGACGTAGGTTTTATGTTGAGCATCGTCCATCAAGGAGAAGGGAAGGAGCGTAGAGGCGGCTTAGTCCTAAAGAATGGAGCCTATGAGACCATAAAAGATTGTTCTATAGAAAGTGAGTACGATGAGGATTATTACCAAAAAAACATTAAAGCCTGGGCTAAAACAGATAAAGATGAATATGAAATAGAGGGAAAGGTTCTTTCTCTCATACCCCTGAGAAATAAAAGAGAAGATCCTGAAGGAAAAATGTTAACGACTAGAATAACAGAAGGCATGACAGAGTATAGTTACAAAGGGCAAGTTGGATATGGAATGTCTGAATATTTAGATCAGATCGTAAATGATAAGCCTTTAGGACCTTAAAAAGTGAAGATAAGTGCAGTTGATCAGTCTCCAATTTTTTCGAACACAAATGCAAACTCAGCAATTAGAGAGACCATTGAGCTAGCTAAATTCTGTGATTCTATTGGCATGCATCGATTTTGGGTTGCTGAGCACCATGGTTCTGATTCTTTTGCGGGCTGTTCTCCCGAAATTTTTATTCCGTCCTTAGCTAACGAGACCAGTTCTATTCGAATAGGTTCGGGAGGGGTTATGTTGATGCATTACAGTCCTTACAAGGTTGCAGAAAATTTTAGACTTTTAGAATCTTTATATCCTGGAAGGATAGATCTAGGATTAGGAAGAGCTCCTGGAAGCAATCCCATTCAAGCTGGGGCATTAGCTTACGGTTCTAAGACCACTGGTCCTGAATTTTTTACAACAAAAATGAATGACTTAAAGTCTTTTTTGATAGGAGAGAATCCCGAAACAGAGGCTTTTGAATCAGTAGATGTAACTCCTGGTTTAGGCAGCTTACCTGAGACATGGCTCTTAGTTTCTTCTGAAAACGGAGCTGACTTAGCAGCCCTTTTTGGTTTGCCCATGTCTCTAGCTCATTTTATTGAACAAGATTGTCTTCATTTAGCAGATCGTTACAGAAAAAACTTTAAACCTTCTGTATTTTCTAAAGATCCAAAAATAAGTGTTGGTATTTTTGCTATATGCGCTGAAAGTGATGAAGAGGCCTTAAGACTATCTGCAAGCGCTTCTGCTTGGAGAAGAAGAGTCCAGTCAGGAAAAGCTTCTAGCTTTCCTTTAGCAGAGGAGGCTCTCAGCGAAATAAATATAGAGTCTCTGAGTAAAGGAGAAACAAGACCATTTGTTGGATCTCAAGATACTATTTACGAAAGACTAAAGCCTTTAATTAAGAAAGTAGATCCAGAGGAGTTAAAAATAATTACAATTTGTGAACCTTTTGATGCCAAAACTAAATCTTATAAATTAATTAAAGATTTATTTGATTAAAAACGATAAATACCAAAGTGTTTAATTTCTCTTATGAAAATAGAACTTTAAGTGCTGGATCACCCTGGCATCTATTCTGTCTATCAAATCTATATTTTGCTCAAGGCCTCCCCAATGGATTCTTATTTTTTGCACTTAACACCTATTACGCTTCTCAGGGTGCTACGGTAGCTGAATTAGCAAATTTTTCTTTCCTTCTACTTTTGCCATGGATTTTTAAAGGTCTTTTTGCACCTTTAATAGACTGTTTTACCATTAGAAGATTAGGACGAAGAAGATTTTGGATTCTATCTAGTCAGATAGTCACAATTATTCTTTTGTTATTGTTGATTCTGCTGGGCCCCGAGTTATCCATTTCCTCAATGGGTCTAGTTGTTATGACAGTAAATTTTTCTATAGCTTTCCTTGATTTATCTACTGATGCTCTGGCAGCCGATAGCTTAGATGAAATAACTTTAAGTAAGGCCAATGGTTTGATGTGGGGTAGTAAAATAGTTGGAAATGCTGTTGGCATGTTTTTAGGCACTGCCCTTTTCTTTACCTATGGTATTTCTGCAGGAGTAGCTGTTCTGGTAGTTATCATGATGATAATTTTTCTAGTTCCACTCAACTCTAAGGAGCTTGATTTCAAGGTTGGTTATGAATCTTTATCATTCAAAAAGAACTTTTTACCTCCTTTAGATTTATTAAAAGAAATTGTTAAAGTCTTTGATGATTCTAGAGCTAGATGGGCTATCGTATTTATTTTATTTATTAACCTTGGCTTAGGAGTATTTGAACCTGTTTATAACAAATTCTTTCTTGAGGAACTTAAGTGGACAGGAGAAATGATAGGCAATGTAAGAACTTGGAGCTTGTTAGCAGGGGGAGCAACAGGACTGCTTATAGGGTTGTTAGGAACTTATTATCAAAGACATCTATTACTTTTTCTTTTCATAAGTATTCAAATAGTAGTTTATGGCCTCTTAGGATTGTATGTAGATCAGATCACAAACTCTTATGCTCATTTAATTATCTTTGCTTTAGATATGACTGGGGCAGCTATTTCAGTTTCTATGTTCGCAATCTTTATGTCGCTTTGTACCTCTCAGTCTAGTGCTACTAATTTTGGTATATTCATGGCATTACTAAACCTTTCAAACGCTACAGGTAATCAAATAGCACCAGGCTTAATGGAAGCTTATAGCTTTTCAGGCTCTTTCTTATTCTGTTCTTTGGCTTTGATTCCTGCAGCTCTACTAACTTTTAAGTTAGTCAGCAGTAAATAATTCAGTCAAGACTAGCTAGGAATTCCTTTAAATGGCCTCCAATTTCATGGGGAGAAATTTCTTGAATGAAGTGTCCACCCCTGACAGTAACCTCTTTTTGGTTGGGCCAAAGTCTTGCCTTTTCTCTTTGTTTGCCAACCAGTATTGAGCCCGGTTCCGCATTTATAAATAGTTTTGGTATATTGCTTTCAGCTAAGAATGATTCGTAACCGGAAGCTATTTTTACAACCTCCTCAGGCTCTCCCGCTATCGGAATCTGTCTAGGCCAGGTTAGTGTTGGTCTCCTGTCTTCACCTGGGTTTTGAAATGGTTTCATATAAGTCTTCATTTCTGCTTCTGTTAAAGCACCATCACCTGCCAATATTCTCTCAACGAATATATTTTTTTCTAAAACCAACTCTTCTCCATCTTCTGATCTGAATCCTTGGAAAATATTCCTGGCATTTTCAGGCCAATCTTCCCAAGACTCTATTGGGCCTACTATGGCTTCCATGTAAGTAATGCTTTTTACTTTTTCAGGATTTAATCTTGTCCAGTTAAACCCCAAAGCAGAACCCCAGTCGTGGATTACTAAATTGACATTATCTAATTCCAATTCTTCAAAGAGTTTGTAAAGATATTTAGCGTGTTCTTGAAAGGTGTAACTGTCAGGCCCAGAATTCTCGAGCTTTTCTGAGTCTCCCATACCTATTAAGTCGGGAGCAATAATCCTACCGGCATCTTCAGCATAAGGCATAATATTTCGCCATAGATACGACGAAGTTGGATTCCCATGCAAAAACACCGTTGGATCGCCTTGACCTTCATCAACAAAAGCCATTTTCTTATCTAAAATCTCTAGGTACTTCTTTTCATAGTTAAATTCACTTGAAGCTTTTTCATTCATTAATGGTTCCTCCTGAAGTTATTAAGAATATCTTTTATCCCAAGTTATTAATAGGGCAGGAAACAAGAGAAGATCAATCACCAACGCTGAGACGAATGCGATTGAAGAAAAAAGTACAAACCCATGAAGTGGTAAAAAGAAAGCTAGTAATAAAACTAAAAAGCCCAAACTTAAACTAATACATGTAATGATTAAAGCAAAACCTACAGTTTCAAAAGCATAGAGTACGGCCTCTTCAGCTTTAAGGTTTTTCTCTCTTTTTGCATGCAGGTATTTGCTTAGAAAGTGCACCGTGAAATCTACAATTATTCCCAAGGTGGTTCCCATCCCAAGACCTACTAGCATACTAATTTCACCACTTACTAGAGCCCAAATACCGAAGGCCACCCCAATGGGCAAGATATTGGTTACTACGGTTAAAGCTCCATATCGAAAGGACCTAAAGAATAGAATAATAGTTGCAGTTATTAAAACTAGGCCTACGGCAAGGGCATAGTAAAGCTGAGAGACTAATTGATTCGTCATAAAGGCGAATATAGGCCTAATGCCTGTGCCCATAGAAACCATATCTTTGGGCATATTTTCTAACAAATATTCATTTACCCTTTGATCAAACTTTCTGTATTCCAAAGACCCCATGTCCTTTAAAGAAGCAACCAGCTTAATTGACTTTTTATCTTGGCTAATTGAGTTATTTAAATCTAGTCCAAAGGGCAGCGACATCTCGTAGAAAAAAAGATATTGAGCGCTTAGATCAGATTCTCTTGGAATGACATTCCATTTTTCGTCATTGCCATGAAGAGTTTTATTAAGATTCTTCAAAATTTTTGAAAGCGAGTTAACGTGCAATACCTCTTCATTTGAAGCCAACCATTCTGAAAACTTGTCTACTTCGAAGAGAAATTTAGGGTCAGATACCAAGCCCTCATCATTGGTCAACTCATAACTTACTGGAAAGGTACCCCCCAACCTATCACTTAACCATTCAGAGTCAGCGGCCATACTGGTATATCTTTCAGAGTAAAATTTTAAGGGATTATCGTTTGTTTTATTTAATGGTATGAAGGCTATTAAGAAACAAGAAATAACAGGTACGATTACTAATAATTTCTTATAATTATTAACACTGAATTCTCCTAATTTTTTTGCAAGTTTCTTTTGAAATTCTATATTTTTAGATTGCTTCACATTGAAAAAACTTACAAGTGGGGCTAATAAAAAAACAGTAAATATAAAAGCTAAAAATACTCCTACAGCCACTCCATTACCAATACCCCTCAAGGGCTCTATGGGAGCTAAGTTGAGAGACAAGAATCCTATGGCTGTTGTTATAGAGGTTAGAAAAAGGGGTTGTAAATTTAAAGTAAGGCTCTCAATGATTGCGTCTTTACTTTTTCTAGAAGAGTTTAAATTCTGGAAATATAAGGAGAATAAATGCACACAATCAGCAACTGCTAAAGTTGCAATCAAGATAGGGACCATAATGAAAGGTTGGGCTATATCTCCACTCATAAAACCTATAGATCCCATTGCACTTGCAACACTGATTAGAATAACTAAGAAAGAACCAGCAACAGCTACTAGGCTTCTCAAAAGTAAAAAAAGTGTTAATAAAATCACTAAAATAGCAGAGGGCATTAACTGGGGCATTTGTGCTTTAAGCAACTGCGGACTGAGGTATTCCATATAAACAATCCCTGAAATTATCAGATCAAGTTCAGGATGATTTTTTTCTGCCTGTTCTAAAAAACCCAGCAAGTAATTTATTGATTCCTGATATTCGCTTTCTATGTCATTCCTTGGAGGATCAAAGACTATGTTGATTAAAGTGGTTTTTTTATCTTTAGAAATAATTGCGCCGTAAGCAAGCTCTTCCTTTTCAATAACTAATTCTTTTTGTTTGATGGTCTGAAGATCATAAGAAATAGAATTTTCTATAAACGGCTCAATATATAAGTCGTCTCCATTAGCAGAGACATAAGAGTAATTTGATAAAGAATCAACCCTCAGAGAATGGGGCGTTTTCCAAGCCTTTTCTGTTAAATCTTCAATTAAGGATAATACTTCATGAGTAAAAACAGTTCCTTCTTTTACTCCTATAGCAATTACTACATTGTCCATGGAAGAATAGGTGTCTTCTATTTTTAGGTGGGAAGCTGTTAATTCATCATTTTCCGGAAAAAAACTATTAACATCAGGATTAAAATGTATTTTTGAAAGTCCGGGAACTAATACTGCAAGAATTAAGAGAGAAAATATAATCGATAGAAATCTAAAGCGGATAATAGTTTCGGCCAGGTATCTAAGATTAAGTAACTTTTCCATAGTTTTAATTACCTAGGAAGTAAATAAATTCAAACCTGGCAAAATCATCTTGTTTAAAATATTCAAACATTTTTTGGGCGGTGTTTGAATTACTCCCTTCATTAAAATAAACAGATTCAAAAGAGAGCCTGCAACAATTCCTGACTCTTCTTGAAGCTTCCACGAAAACATTTGTTTCTCCAGTTTCTTCATTCCATATAACGCCAGAAAGTATTTGAGAATCATAAAGGTCATTAAGCGTTAATCTTGTTCCCAGTGCTAAAGGTGAATTTTCATACCTATCATCGTGATTAAGTTCGATAATCCAGCCCAAGTCCAGTCTTGAATCCAATATTCCAACCTTGGTATATTCAAAGCCAGTTGTTGCTGCTGAAAATCTACCGCCCTGTCCAGACCTACTAATGGCTTCCAGCTTGAAAGCTAATTCACCCACTATGTATAGGACTTCCAATCCCGTCTGGTCAATTATTGCATAATAAGGAACTCTAAAATTTAGATTGTCATTTAACCCAGTTTTTAATTCAGGCTCTCTAGAGGTCCCAGAAAAATGAGAAAAAGCTAACTCCACATTCCGATAAGATTGACTCCATCTAATAGCAAAATCAGTTCTCAAGTTTTCTGAACTGGACTCATAGAAAGCAGAATCTGTGTCTATACTAAAAGGTAGTCTTAACCTTCCTTTTTCCCCTGCAAAGGTTCGTTCTCGGAAGCCTACAAGAGCGTAGAGATCAAGAATACCCCATTCTCTTTCCACCGATAGATTGATCATTGGCTGACCCAGCTTATCTTCACCGTCAAAACTTTCGACTTGATCAGTTTGGTTGATGATATCTACTCTATGTACAGTTTCAGTTACTCCCCAAAAATCTCTTCTTATCCCTATCCTTGTTTCATAAGAATCCTTTACTCTAACTAAACTCAAATCTTGAATATCAAAAAGATTCCTCTCGTCATCTGTAGAGTCTCTTCTAATTTTTGGTTTGAAGGTAAAAGAAGTTTTTTGGTCTTCAGATTCAAAATAAAATTCTGGAGATAGCGTGAAAGAAGAATGATTTTTACCCTGTCCAAATAAACCCTGTTCTACAAAAAATCTATTTTCAAGTGAAACTTCTCCATATCTTTCAGCTTTGGCCAAAACAGAAGTATTAGTAAAAACAAATAGAAACACCAAAACAACTTGCAAGCCTTTCTTGTAAGGGTTTGAAATCATTTATTTAGATCTTTTAAGACTATTCTGAGTAAAGTCTTTTTCTGACAACCCGGTGTTGAAAGCCATATCTTCAAAAAATAAAGTGGTTGTTTTATTAGTTTGATGATTGATCATATGAATTTCATTAGGACGCCAAAATTTATTGAGATATTTTTTATACCCTCTAAAAATCTGGGTCTTAAAATGAAATGACTTCCTGTCGTAATGATGTATCTGATGAATTAGAGGGTCCATCTTGCTTACCCATACAATTTGTTTGGTATAACCAGAGTAAGGATCAAGAGGAATCCTTTTAATAACATCGAATTCCTTTCCTTCAAGAACCTCATCTCTTAGATACTCGTAGGAAAATTTTTCAACTTCTTGAAAGGAAAGGTCTTCAAGTGAGAACTCACTACCCAAGAAAGGTCCCGTTCTGTTTTTAGAAGCGACTCTTTTTACTCTTTTAAGAGCTGGGAGATAAAGCCATTGCTCATCAGAACCAGTCTTGTGGGCATGGCTTAATACCGCTACTCCACGGACATCTCTGGGACTGTCAAAAACAATCAAACTTTTATCTCCATCTTCTGGAACTTCTAGTAGTTTCATTTTCATTACTCTTTCAGTAATTAACCCTTTTCTGTCTTTTAAAAGCATCTTAAGGTTTGTTTTACTATCTCCGTACCCAGAAAAACTGTTATCTGCTTTTAAAGCAATTTCTAAGCCTCGGTTAAATTCATCCGCACTCATGAAATTCAGGAAAAGAAAAAAAAGTATGAAGAGGAAGGTCTTGTTAAGTTTTTTCATCTTAGAGTTATTTTATCTTTTTTTTGTTTAAGAACGTAACTATTGAACTGGGTTGCATCATAATTTGGAGACGTTATAGTTGTTATTCCTTTAAACATTCGAGGACAGAAAATGCTTAAGACACGAATCACAGAATTATTTGGGATTAAACATCCAATCATACAAGGTGGAATGCAATGGGTAGGAACAGGAGAGTTGGTTTCTGCTGTCGCAAATGCTGGGGCTTTGGGGATCCTAACAGCTTTGACTCAACCTACTCCAGAAGCTTTAGGAAAAGAGATTGAAAGGACCCGAGAAATGACTGATCAACCTTTTGGAGTTAACTTGACGATATTGCCTACAATAACACCCCCACCATACGAAGAGTATGCTCAAGCTATAGTTGGGTCGGGAATAAAAATAGTGGAGACTGCGGGCAGAAGCCCAGAACCTTTTATGGAACTCTTTAAAGCATACGATGTTAAGGTGATTCATAAGTGCACTTCGGTTAGACATTCCTTGAAGGCGCAGTCTGTAGGCTGTGATGCTGTCACAATTGATGGATTTGAGTGTGCTGGTCATCCGGGCGAAGATGATATTCCTTCTTTAGTTTTACTTCCTCAAGCTGCAGAAGCCTTAGACATCCCCGTTGTTGGCTGCGGGGGCTTTAGCGATGCAAAAAGTCTAGTTGCTGCTCTAGCGTTAGGAGCTGAAGGTATAGCAATGGGTACAAGATTTATGGCTACGAAGGAATCTCTAATTCATCAGAATGTTAAAGACAAGATGACAGAATCAGATGAACGCTCTACAAACTTAATGTTTAGGACAATGCACAACACGGCAAGGGTCTTTAAAAATACAATTTCAGACCAGGTAGTTGAGATAGAATCAACCGGAACCGCTACTTTTGAAGATGTTAAAGATTTAGTTGCTGGGCAAAGAGGTAGGGGAGTTTTTGAGGTCGGCGATCTCGAGGCAGGAATTTGGTCTGCGGGCATTTCTGTTGCAAGAGTTAAAGATGTACCTACCTGTGAAGAATTGGTATCCAGGATGGTTTCAGATGCTGAAGCTATTATGGATGGCAGATTGAAAGAAATAAGAGCATCGTAAGAGGATCCTTATGAAAGATGTGGAAGTTTTTTTCATAGCTAATTTAAATATTGTAGATAAAGAAACCTACCGACTATATGAAAAAGGGTTTTTCCCCATTCTGAAGAAACACGGGGGAGAGTTCGTAACCTACGATGACTCCATAGAGCATCTGGAGGGAGACACTCCTCTTAAAGGGAGGGTTGTTATTTTTAAGTTCCCCTCAGAAGAAGTAGCTAAAGGCTGGTATAACGATCCCGAATATCAGAAGCTGTCTGAATACAGAAGGAAAGGAGCTCCCATAGTTTCTCTTACGATGGTGAAAGGCCTTCCGCTTAGGGAATAAGTATTACCAACCTTCAACAATTTTTTTAATTGTTTCAGCTAATTCTATTGGTTTGTCCAATAACACATGATGGTGAGCACCTTTAATTTCTATTATGGGAGTATCTTCTTTAAATTTTGATTTCATGTAATTCAGAATAGGTTCTGTTACCAAGGCACTGTTTTCCCCATATATAAAACCTAAAGGGCACAAAAGGTTGAAGGCATTATTCTTAGGCATATGAGGATAACCAAGTTTACTAAAGAGGGTGTCGTCAAACTTCCATTCAAAGCCTCCATTAACTTCTTGTATAGAATTTTTGGCTATGTAGTCAATGACAAAAGGAAAATCAGTTGGTTGATCAGGAGCAAGTTTAAACCTTTCCAGGATGGTTTTTTTATCAGGATAAGTTTTCCTTTTTCTTATAGGGCCACTTCCTTGGTGGTTTGAATAGTCAAAATGTGGTGGCCTTATGGGTGAATCAATCATTATTACTCCCTTAATATCCTCAGAAGCAAGATTAGCGGCATGAATACTCATGTATCCACCCAAGCTGTGACCACAAATTATTGGATTAGAAGGTCTGTTATCAAAAAAACCAGAATCTTCTGCTACAGCTATAATCTCCTCTCCAAAAATTTCTGGACTATAGTGTTCTCGATGATCACTACTCCCCATGCCAGATAGGTCTAAGGCACATACTTCGTACTGATCAATTAAAAGGGGTGCTACAAAATCCCACCAGTGCGAATGCGCACCACTTCCATGAACTAATACTATCCCTGGATTATCAGGAGTGCCCCATTTTTGATAAAAGATGTTGCCATCTAGAACTTCTACTGAATGTTCTGATTTAGGCTCTGAAATTAGTTTATTGAATAGATCTTCAGTCAGTTGATCCATATTTGCTCTCCTTTAGCAAAAAAATTATCTCCTCAAATTTTTTCAATTCGGTAGTCTATACCAATCTCTTAAAGCATAATAAAAAACATGAATGAACGTTTGAAACAAGTTAATCATCAATTTGCAGATCCAAATGAAGCACCAGCTGAGCCCAGACCGGCTGCCACAGTGCTCTTGGTTAGGGATGTGCAAGGGCTGGGTATAGAAGTATTTCTTATCGAAAGGGCTGCAAAAACCAATTTTGGTGGAGCATATGTTTTTCCGGGAGGAAAAGTAGATCTCGAAGATGCATCTGGACGTTTAAGTGATATGTGTCAGGGCGTAAGTGATGAAGATGCTTCTTCGGCTTTGGGAATGGAAAAAGGCGGCTTAGCTTATTGGGTAGCAGTTATCAGAGAGTGCTTTGAAGAAGCTGGAATACTTTTGGCATATCGAAAAGATGGAAATAATTTTGATCCTGAAGATGAATCAGAGAATGAACGTTTTATAAATTTTAGAAAAAGATTAAATGATGGCGAGCCTGTTTTGGCAAAAATGTGTAAAAGCGAAGAACTTTTTTTGGCAACCGATAGACTGGCCTATCTTGCTCATTGGATTACTCCTAAAGTAGAAAAGAGGAGATATGATACAAGATTTTTTATAGCCCAAGCACCTGCTGGACAGGACGCTATTCATGACGGATCCGAAAGTGTAAATAGCATATGGATCAAACCCGAGGATGCTTTAAAGCAATTTGAAGAAGGCAAACTATTAATGATTATGCCTACCATTAAGAATCTTGAAAGTATTTGTGGATACAACAATACGAAAGAACTTCTAGAAGATAAGAATTCAATTAATCCTTATGATATTGCAACTATTGAACCTAAATTCTTCATGAAAGACGGGAAGTATGTGGGTTTGTTACCGGGCGATAAAGGATACGAAGATCATTAATGTCTAATGAAATCTGAAGAAATAGTACAGATAACTCCATTAGTTAAGAGAATAACGGCAGGGAATTCTAGTGTCTTTACTGGACCTGGAACGAATACTTATATAGTGGGTAACGGAGAAGATCTAACAGTTGTGGATCCCGGGCCGGCTTTGTCAGAGCACATTGAAGCAATTGTCTCTAGCTCCTCAAATTTAAGCCGCATAATAGTAACTCATACCCATCCAGACCATTCACCTGGGGTTAGTCTTCTTCAGGCTAAAGTTGATATTCCAGCTTATGGCTTAATAACAGAAACAACTAAGAACCAAGATACATCTTTTAAGCCCGCAAAGATGCTTACTCATGGGGAAGTTATTGAAGCTGAAGATCATGCGTTTGAGGTTATTCATACGCCTGGCCATGCTTCCAATCATCTTTGTTATCTTTTGAGAGAAGAAAAGCTTTTATTTACAGGCGATCACATCATGAATGGTTCCACGGTGGTCATTGCACCACCCGATGGCAATATGAAAGATTATTTAGAGTCGCTTAAAATGCTAAAAGACTACGACCTTGAAAACATAGCGCCCGGACACGGGGAGCTAATGCCTAACCCGCATGCTGTGGCCGATTGGATTGTTCAGCATAGACTAGAAAGAGAAGAAAAAGTTATAGAAGCCATAAAAGAAGCTAAGACAGGAAACCCTGATTCACTAGTGGAAGCTGTTTATGACGATGTAGATGTTTCTTTATTTTTTGCAGCCAAATGGTCACTTGAAGCCCATTTAATTAAGCTATTAAACGATGACAGGGTCACTAAAGAAGGCAACCAATTTATTTGGAAAGACAACTAGCTTAATTTAATACCAGTCCCATCAACACCACAATATCCATCAGGGTTCTTAGCTAAATATTGTTGGTGATTATGCTCTGCGTAATAAAATTCTCCAGCTTGAACTATCTCAGTCGTTATAGGACCAAATCCTTTATCATTTAACAGCTGTTGATACCGATCTTTAGTTTCTAGGGCCAAGTTTTTTTGATTTTCGCTCAGATAATAAACTCCAGACCTATACTGAGTTCCAACATCATTGCCTTGTTGCATACCCTGAGTGGGGTCATGTTGTTCCCAGAAAATTATTAACAACTCTTCAAACGTAATCTTACTAGGATCATAAACGACTAATACAGTTTCATTCTGTCCAGTAAATCCAGTGCAAACCTCTCTGTAAGTAGGGTTTGGTGTAAGCCCTCCTGAATAACCTACAGCCGTGGTGTACACTCCATCGGTTTCCCAAAATTTTCTTTCCACGCCCCAAAAACAACCCATTCCAAATATCGCCATTTCATAAGTTTGTGTAAAGGGCCCCTTTAAAGGAGTGCCTTTAACAAAATGTTCAGACGGAACTTCAATTTCTTCTGTACGACCAGGCAGAGCCTCTGAACTAGACGGAAGAATAGATTTTTTATTTACCAGATCAATTAAAGACATTATCGATTTTCTCTATTTTCTATTATCTCTTTTACCACACTAGGCTCAGCTAAAGTTGTAGTATCTCCAAGATCCTTAATCTCATTTCCTGCAATTTTTCGTAAAATTCTACGCATTATTTTACCCGATCTAGTTTTTGGAAGACCAGGGGCCCATTGAATAATATCAGGTTTGGCAATAGCTCCAATTTCTTTAGCTACTAGCCCAACTAAATCACTTTTAAGTTCATCGCTGGGTTCTATGCCGGTCATTAGGGTTACATAACAGTATATTCCTTGGCCTTTGATGTCATGTGCATAACCCACAACTGCTGCTTCGGCGACAGTTTCGTGTAATACTAGAGCACTCTCTATTTCGGCGGTTCCTAATCTATGCCCTGATACATTTAGAACATCGTCGACTCTTCCAGTGATCCAATAATAACCATCTTTATCTCTTCTAGCTCCATCCCCAGTGGTGTAGTAACCAGGGTAAAGAGAGTAATAAGTTTCCACACACCTTTTATGATCACCATACACAGTTCTAATTTGAGAAGGCCAGCTTCTTTTAATAACTAGATTGCCTGAACCTTCTCCCTCAATCTCTTGTCCATTTTCGTCTATCAGAGCAGGTTCAATTCCAAAAAAAGGTTTAGTAGCGCTTCCAGGTTTTTGAGGGGTTGAGCCAGCTAAAGGACTTATCATGGCCGCTCCGGTTTCAGTCTGCCACCAAGTATCCACTATCGGACATCTCTTATCGCCCACTGCCTGAAAATACCACTCCCAAGCTTCAGGGTTGATGGGCTCACCAACTGTACCAAGAACTCTTATAGATTCTCTAGAAGTGGACTCCAAATGCTCATTACCTTGAGCCATGAGAGCTCTTAGAGCTGTAGGAGCAGTATAAAATATATTCACTTGATGCTTATCTACCACCTCCCAAAATCTTGATGGGCTGGGGTAGGTAGGTATCCCTTCAAACATTAAGGTTGTAGCTCCATTCGATAGAGGTCCGTAAACAATATATGAGTGACCTGTAACCCAACCGACGTCTGCAGTACACCAGAAAACCTCTCCCTCATGGTAATCAAAGATTAGTTTATGGCTCATTGTGGTTTGAAGAAGATAACCTGCAGTTGTGTGCAAGACCCCTTTTGGCTTTCCTGTTGAACCTGATGTGTATAAAATAAAAAGAGGGTCTTCAGAATCCATTACCTCTGGAGGACAACTGGAATTCATTGAACTAACAATCTCTTCATAAGAGATG
>JYMV01013797.1_pt1 | contig 19811 bp, 20 predicted proteins | sample 338911 | NCBI WGS metagenome assembly JYMV01 (sample SAMN03354496, study PRJNA234377) | hydrothermal vent metagenome | biome: Deep sea; feature: Hydrothermal plumes at the Eastern Lau Spreading Center, Western Pacific Ocean; material: Seawater | place: Tonga | collected 2009 | depth 2000 m m
ATGTAATTAATTGTAACAAAATCAGACTGGTTCAACAGCAGATTTAAAAGATCGCCGGAGGATACTCCGCAGCCAGAATAAACTGACGCCAGCGGTGATAATGCATGAAATCAAGGTTCCAACCCAGGCGTAATAGACAGGTTTCTCCAATATCATTACAAAGTACCATGCCAAAGATGCGGAAATTATGACCACCCGAAACAAAGTGAGAATAAACATGGGGTAGGCAACTCCCAACCCCTGCATAATTCTGGTGCTGGTCATGCCAATGGTTATAAATGGATAGGCAAATGCCATGATTTTAAAATATAAAACAGACAGGCGAATAATTTCAGGCGAATCGGTGAAGACCGGAAGAATACTATCACTAAAAAATAAGAATAATACACTGAAACTTAGTGATATGGCAACCGCACGCGTTAATCCATATTTTATCATTGTGCGAATTAAATCAAATCGTTTCGCGCCATAAAACATCCCCACTAAAGTAACCAGGGATGTGGCAACAGAAATGATTGGAAGAAAAAATAAATGCTCAATTCTCCCTGCTGTTTGATAGGCAGCAACGGCATCAGAAGTGCCTAATATCCAGTTGAATAATAATATTCCCATGGACATAATGATCATGCTGAGGGAGGCAGGCATTCCCATACGAAATATATCTTTAATAATTTTCATGTTGAATGAAAAAGCTTTCAGGTTGAAGGTTATATAACTATGCTGCTTAAATAGCAGTGCATAAATAAAAACTAAAGTAACCAAAGCTTGACTGATAACGGTAGCAATGGCAGCTCCAGCAATTTGGTAATAGTGAATAAAAATGGGGTCGAGGATTATATTTAACACGGTTCCAGCACCCAATACTTTCATTGGGAACATCATTTCTCCCTCACCGGACAAAATGGATCTGAAGAAAACGGAGAGTATCATGAAAATAGAACCTCCAATCATGATATAAAAATAATCAAGGGCAACTGCTACCGTTTCTACATCTGCACCCTGAACGCCAATAAATTTATGCCCAAATAAAAATCCAAATACAACAATAATCACCCCAATTATGAGTCCCAACAAAATGGTATGTTCTGCTGCATTATCTGCATTCTTTTTATCTTTTGCACCAATGAATTGTGCTATAACCGTCGTTGCTCCAGATCCGAGACCAAAAGTAATACCCATTATAATAAATAAAAAGGGGAAGACATACCCCAATGCCGCTAAGGCCGTACCACCAACCCATTTACCAATGAAGGCCGTATCTACCAGCATATATATTGCCTGAACTGCCATGCCAAACATCATGGGAAGAGATAACTTCCACAATGCTTTTATTGGGTTTTCTATAAATTCTTCTAATCGACTTTCTTTAGGTTGTGTATCCATGTAATTATTATTTTATATTTATTTTATCACCAACTTTTGGGTGTGTAAACGGCACCAATAAAATATGAGCTCAGAATTTGAGGCAATCTTCTATCTAATATTTTTTTAAATATTTTATTCACTTTTAATGATTATTTGAAAGGAAAATTTACAGCAATGCCCCTGTGCGGATTTATGAATAATCAATATATAATATAGTTTCTCAATTTGGGAGTCTTTTCAGATATCGCTCATGAAAATAACTATCTTCTACTCCCCTATCCAATTCTATATTTTCAAATTTTAGGGTTGTCGAATGATTTTTCTGGATATTTGTCACTTGAACTTCTGTTAAAATATGATACTTATTAATCACTGTGTAGGTAAAATGTTTTTCTTTAAGTTGTTTCCCTGATTTATCATAAGACTCTTCCTTTAATGGGACAAATAATGTGGAATCAACCCAGGTAATATGCCGGCTATATTCTGTGCGAATATGTTCCTTCGGTTTGGATTCAAGCAGATGGCAGGAAACATCCTGAAACCTTTCATTACCCATGATTTTAAAATTAAATTCGTCTAATTGGCGGGTGGACATATCCTCATAACTCATATCTGAACCCATAAAACTGTCCGATCTTTTACTTGCAGAAATTCGCCGAATTTTTTTGAATGCTGGCAACCACATGCGCATCTCATCATCTTTATCATCATGCTCAATTTTCAGGAATGATACTCCTTTATCATCTGCCGGAGACAGAAACCAGATTATCTGTTTGGCACCATCATCCTTAGTTATCGACCGAAGCGAGGATGACCTGGTTTTTCCTTTTTTATTGGTTAAGGTCATAACCATATCAACCTTCGAATCTATTGGAGTAACCCTATCCTCCATTTTTTGTACCAATTCATCACCGGTTAATCCGAACATCCAACTGATAATAATAATGACCATAGCCAAATTTTTCATTTTATGCATTTCCTGTTTTATATAGATTTTGTTTATAAATTTCCATGACTGAGGCTAAAATTGTGAGGGTGCCTAATGAAGTGGAAATCATGGCAAAAACCATGAGCCCCCCCATGTGGACCAGCGGTATCAACGAAGATGCGATGAGTGCCCCAAATCCCATATTAGAAAACACATCTAGCAGAATGGGATAACCCACGTCATCCACCACCTGTCGACTGATCTCATCTGTACCAATTCCATTTTTAGAATAATGAATGAATTCTGAAATATAGTGGATGGCAAAATCAACACCCACCCCAATAATAATGGAAGTGAGCAAAGCAGTAAAATGGCTCAAATCTATACCAAACCAACCCATGAGTCCAAAATTTAGAATAACCGCTGATGTAAGTGGAATAACCGAAAGTAGTCCAAATTTCCAATGACGGAAAAATATCCAGGTAATAAATAAAATTATCACGATTGATAATAAAATACTATTGATGGAGGATTGAACAATAAGAGTTGTAAAGTCTTTTAAAAACATCATCATCCCAGAAGTTTCCGTTGTGAACTCTTCCGTTCCCATTTCTTCAATATAGACTTCAATTTGGTCAGCCATTATCACAATTTCTTTGGTTGATACAGACTGCATCATGGCAGTAATAAGACCGGTTTCATATTCGTAATCTACCAGTGCCTCAAAATCATCCGGGTCACCAGACATAGAATACATGGTAAAGAGATTATTTATTTTTCCACGGGTATCTGGAATTGTTTCATAAGCTGGGTCATTATCCATTATGGATTTATGCATCTCTTTGATGACATCGGCAATTGAAAAAGTAGTATTCACTGTAGGGAATGCTGAAATATAATCCTGGATATCAATCATCTTATTCAGCACTTCCGGATCTTTCAAATCGCCTTCTACTTTTAGTATGAGATTCATTGATCCAGCCATTTCCCGATCTAAAAACAGAGTGGATTCTCTTATTTCATGACCAGGTTTAAATAAATTAATGATGTTGACTTCCACATTAATAAACCAAATTCCAATTGATGAAACTGCAACTATAAGAAACCCGGTTAAAAATACCTGCTTTGGATAATTAAGGAGACTTCTACCAAACCGATGGATGAGTTTTTCTAAAAAACTGGGTTGATCAATAGCTGCTTTATTCATGTCCCATTTTTTTAAATGAATAATCGCTGGAAGGTAAGTAGAAGAAAGTACCCACGCCCACATAATACCAAAACCAATGGTTGTTCCGTAACCCGTCATGGTAGCTATGGGTGATGACACCATTGTGAGAAAAGCTGCAGTGGTGGTTATGGAGGTAAGAAATACCGGCAGCATGAGTTGATTCATAGTCATGGTGAGTGCTTTTTTTACATCTTTATGCTTACGAGCTTCTCTAAAAAATCTGGATAAAATATGTACCCCATCAGAATTTGCAATGGTTAGAAGTACAATAGGCATGGAGGTATTCACCATTGAAAAAGAAAAACGGGGGGTTTCAGTTAAATAATATACCCAGCCCATGAAACCCATCATGGATAGGGCCGATAGAAAAATAACAGATAATACCATGCCCACTGCAGGAAAACTGCGGAGATTAACCAGTAGAATTGTTGCCATAATAAAAAGCCCAAGCAACATGAGCTGTTGGGTTTCCGTTTTAATCAACTCAGGCATTGCACCTGTGAGATGGGGCTGGCCTCCAAAATGGAATTCATACTGGTTTTGATAAGACGCCGTAATGTCATAAACTGCAGCAACTAATCCGGGAAAGTCATTATCACTTTTAGGCCTGATAACGATATTAATATAATTTCCTTCTTTACTGAGAATTCTGGAACTGATATTGGAATTATTTTTCAAATAATCAGACAGGGAAGTCACCTCTTCTTCTGTCATGTTTTTATGAGGCATGAGGTCACCCACTTCCAGAAACCCATCATCACTATCCATTCGATTCATGGTGGAAATGGAAATTACCTCATCTACATGAGACACATTTTCAAATTTTTCAGTAAGGTCCCAGGCAATAGCAAGGGCATCGGGGTTCAATATCTTTTCATTAGGATTACCAAAAGCAACAAAGAAGAAATCAGTATATTTGAATTCCTCTATAACTTCATCCCAGATTCGTCGAGAATCAATATCTTTTGGGAGCGTGTTCATTATATTGTCATCTAAAAAGATGAATCGTACACCAGAACCAATAAATGCGGTTACCAACAACGCCAACAGAACCGTTCGCTTGGAATGTTCAAGTGCTTGATTTAGTGCCCAGCTTTTTAATTTATGAGTCAAAAGGGGTAATTCTCCGTTGTAAAGGTAGAGGGAAAAATTAATGCTGATTGATAATCCATTATAACCAATTTATTTGATTATCAAATTATATGAAGGTTAACTTGTGATTTAACTCACAGAAATTCTATGAAAAAGCAGTCTAATTTTTATTGTTGTCAGACATTGGTGTCTGGCACAAAACGCCAAGGTTAGAATCGAGGGGGACGTGATAGTTCATTTCCCTCTCGATTTATTTACACTTAATTTTTTTAAAGTAAATTATTCCCATCAATGCTTACACATGAAACTGCAATTGCGGCTCCCGCAAGCACAGGGGGTAATGATACCCCTCCAAATGAATATATTAAGTCAATGAATGAAATAATGGAATTTATGCAATTTCCCCGATAGAATAACCTACATTGTTGATTGAAGTAATGATGTGCTGCTTATTAAGATTATTTCCATAAATAAATGTTTGCCCAGATTCAAGATTAATGGTGACATCTTGAATTCCGTCACATGTATTGATTGCCTCAGTTACTGTTTCTTTACAATGATTACATGTCATACCTTTTACAATAAAAGATAAGTCTGCTTTAATTTTGAGATTTTCTATTACATCTTTAATAAAAAATTTACTTGATATAGCATATATACAAACAGCCAATAATAATAATCCTGATAAAATATTTAGCCAATGATTATGATTCATTTGATGATGCATAGAATTTAGATTTATAATTATAAATTTATTAATTAGAGCCCCGGAAATAATAGAACATGTAAAAATAGTACTTAAATAAATATATACTATTTTCTTACCGAGAGTATTTATTATTACTGAAATTGTAGCAATATTTGTAGCAGGTCCTGCCATTAAGAAAACAAAAGCAGCCCCTGGTTCTATACCTGATGAAATTAAACCCGCAGCTATTGGGACAGAAGCTGTTGCACATATATACATGGGTATAGAAAGAACTGCCATCAATATCATTGCTGACCATCCTGTAATGCCATAGTCTTGGAAAAAATTATCTGGAATTAAAAGGGTAATTAAACCCGCCATTAGTATTCCTTTAATAAGTGGTCCTGCAATATCCTGAGGTAAACTGATAAAAGCATATTTTATAGCATCCTTTAATGTTTTTTTTGGATGTTTATGGTTCGTCTTAATACTTGTTGTATAATCTTCACTATTAATTTGTTCAGTAAACAGTCCACCAATAACACCGGTAATAAGTGCAATAACTGGTCTTGTCATTGCAAATACTGGCCCTAGCATACCATAGGTAATCAAAATACTATCAACCCCCGTTTGCGGAGTAGAAATTAAAAATGAAAGAGTGGCGCCCTTTGATGCGCCTCTTTTATACAAAGATGCAGCTACCGGTATTACACCACATGAGCATAGGGGCATTGGAACACCAAAAATAGCCGCCTTTATTACTGATAATGCTCCAGGTTTACCTAAATTATTTGTAATAGTTTCTTTTGATATAATAATATATAGCAGGCCAGATATTAAAAACCCCAGCATTAGAAATGGTGACATTTCTAAAAACAGAGAACTTATTCCATTCCAATATTTTATTAATATTTCTATATTCATGAATTATTATGGTATATATTCATCCTGTTAATTTAAGACATTTGATACAAATTATTACATTATTGGAATTGGTTTCCCTTTAATAAAAATCATAGTTTTTGCACAGATTATGAAAATGGATAAATGAAGAAAAATATAATAGTAATTTTAGTGCTTTTCACATTGGGATTTTCTCTGTCTGAAAAGCGTATGGTAGAAATTACCTTTAATGAGCTCACCAAGCTACAGCAGCTGGTGGATATGGGCATCGACCTAGACCACCATCGGACACGTACTGAGGTGCATGCCTTTGTAACTGATGAAGAGTTCCAGTTGATCTCACAGATGGATTTCGGCATCCGGGAAATACCCAATGAGGCCAAACTCTATTTTGAGGAGCTTAAACAAAATACCCTGGAATCCCGGAATCCCATGGAAGATTACCACAATTATATTGAGCTTACTGCATTTTTACAGGATATTGCTGATAACTACCCTGACATAACAAGTTTGGAAAGTATCGGCCAGTCAGTTCAGGGCCGGGAATTATGGGTGATGGAAATTTCAGATAATCCCAGTGTGAATGAAATTGAGCCGGTGGGGCGGGAACTTTCACTATATCTTATAGAGTGGCTAGTGGAAGGTTACGGCAGTGATCCCCGTGCCACAGATATCATTAACAATACGGATGTTTTTATCATGCCCACCATGAACCCAGACGGATTTGAAAGTGGATCTCGCTATAATGCGAATGGAACGGACCTGAATAGGGATTTCCCGGATCAGTTTAGTGACCCCAATAATACAACAATTGGCCGGGAACCGGAAACGCGGGCTGTTATGGATTGGACCTGGGATCATCATTTTGTTCTATCTGCCAATATGCATACGGGAGCACTAGTGGCTAATTACCCTTATGACGGCCCCAACTCCGGCGTGTATTCAGCCTGCCCGGATGATGATCTTTTTATTCATATTTCCCTGGCCTATGCTGATGCCCATCCTAATATGGAATCAGGCGGATTTTCAAACGGCATTACCAACGGCGCACAGTGGTATGCTATATCTGGTGGCATGCAGGATTGGAATTATATTTGGGAAGGAGATTTTGATATTACTATAGAACAGAGTGAAGTCAAATGGCCAAGTTCCAATCAGCTGGCGGGCCTGTGGGAAGACCATAGGGAACCCATGTTGGTCTACCTGGAAGAGGTGCATAACGGCATTCGGGGAATTGTTATAGATGCGGACAGTGGTGAACCTTTAAGTGCCAATATATCCGTTCAGGGAATTGATCATGATATTCTGCCAGACCCGGAAAACGGAGATTATTACCGTCTACTACCCGCCGGGACCTATACCATTACCGCACAGGCCTTTGGCTATCTGGCTCAAAGCGAGACAGTGACAGTGCCCTTAAGCGGGTATATAGAACAGAATTTTGAGCTGAGTGTAGACCCCTGGCTGGCTGAGGCAGACATCGAAGATTTTGAAGATGGTGGATTTTCTAATTTTAGTTGGGAATTTAGCGGAAATGCCAATTGGACCTTAGATGAAAGCAATGTTTTTGAGGGAGCCAATAGCGGTAAATCGGGAAGTATTGACCATAGTGAAGAATCTGCAATATCCATTACTCTGGATGTAGTGGAAGATGGACAGATATCATTTTATAAAAAAGTATCCTGTGAATCTACCGGCTCTATAAGTGGTAATTACTATGACTATCTTTCTTTTTCAATAGATGGAAATGAAATGGATAAATGGGCCGGTGAAATTGACTGGTCACTAGAGGCATTTCCTGTAAGTGCTGGCAGTCATAGCTTTGAATGGCTGTTTATAAAAGATCATGCCGTCACCAGCGGATCCGATGCAGCCTGGATTGACTTTGTGGTATTCCCACCACTGAGTACTGATGAATGTCCCTCTTCCGATATTAATCAGGACTGTATCGTCAATGTATTGGATGTGATTCTCCTGGTGAATTTTGTGTTGGAGAATGACACTCCCACCTCCTCAGAATTCGCTGCTGCTGATTTGAATCAGGACGGTGTTCTAAACGTTATTGATGTTGTGCTGATGGTGAATGTGATTCTGGGGTAACCCCTCAGACCGCTTATAGTGGTGAGACGGGTATGGAATACCTACCCCTGAAGGATTTTTAAATATTTTCCTCATGGACTTCCAAAGTTTTTGAAATAAATTTTTCACTCAGTTTCCAGCCCAGCCACCCCATAGGGATATAGGCTAAAGTTAAATCTAACACATTAAACCACATGGGGGATGGTAACATGAATACCATCATAATTCCACCCATTAAATAAAAACATCCAATTACAATCGCAAATAAAAATTGATGACTTGAAGAAATTACAGATGCAATGAATGCACCCACAAAGGTACCCAAAGCATGAGCAAGAAATGGAACCACAAAATGGATTTTTTGATACAGGTACATATTTGCCTTAATACTTTCAATATCATTAGGATTGACACCATCAGGAGGTGGAATTATTGCACCTCCATAGGTAATTATAGTCATGTTAACAAATCCGCCTATAATTAAACCAAAGATTACCGCTAATATATTTCTTACAATTTTCATATTGCTGTATTCCTCTTTAAACTATTTAACCGTCAGACCGCTTAGAGCGGTTAGACGGATACTATACTAAACCTTCTTCATCAAATTCCGGGTGACAGCTAAAGCGATTGAAGAAGGAATAAACCGGTTGGAATGCGCCATAATCTTATTCAATACTCCATTAATCACCAGATTTTTTCCCTTTTTATGCGCAATGAGAGATTGCCTTACCACATCCTCTGGAAGCATTTTAATCCCTACAGCATCAGAGCTCATATTGGCAGCATTTTGGAAATTGGTTTTGGTGTATCCAGGGCAGACAGCTGTTACAACAATACCTTTGTCCTTATACTCTTCATGCAGTGCCAGGGAAAATGACTTTACGTAAGCCTTGGTTGCTGAATACACATTCATATAGGGCACCGGCTGAAAAGCTGCTACGGAGGCAACATTTATTATTCCCCCTTCACCCTTTATTTCCATATCTGAAATAAATAAATGGCAGAGTTGAGTCAAGGCGGTAATATTTACCTGCACCATGCTTTCATAGGTATCTAAATCGGACTTTAAAAGCTTACCAATTGATCCAAATCCCGCATTGTTAATTAAAATATCAACTTCCAATCCCTTGGATTGAATCACATTATATAATTGGCCAGGAAAAGATTTATCACTCAAATCACCGGGGATTACGGTGGCACTATGGTAATTTGCTGCCAGTTCGTTTAATTTGCCTTCATTCCGGGCAGTGATAATTAAATTGGCTCCAACTTCATTTAATTGATTGGCAAACTCCAGGCCGATCCCAGAGGAAGCACCGGTTATGAGGATGGATTTGTTTTGGTAATATTTCATCATCATTCTCTTTCTTTAATTATATTGACAACCTCTAAAAAACTATTTAACCGTCAGACCCCTTATAGTGGTCATATGGATACTCCAAATTTCGGGAAATTAATTGGAAGCTCTACGCTCAATCTGTGCATAGTAATCTTTGTGGGGTCTTGTGGTTTAATGCCGAATGAGAAATGTAGGTTTGCCAGAGTAATATGAATTTCGCCATCCCACTTAGTTGATTTGAATAAAATGGAGCTGCCACATTTTGAGCAAAATCCGTATTTTGATTTTTTAGAAGATGATGCCCAGGTAAGTACACCTTTGCCTTTTTCAAGGGAAAATTGATTTTCATTAATACCAACCCAGGTTACAAACCCTGCACCATGAGAACGTTGACAGCGGGTGCAATGGCAGTTGGCGCACCATTTTATGGGGAGAGTGAAGGTAAATTCCACTTCTCCGCACAGGCAGCCGCCAGAAATCGAATTACTCTTTGGTTTCATCAACTGCACTTTTTACATCTTCTGCAGCAGAGTTTACTTCATCTTTCAGGTCTTTGGTTGTTTTCCGAAATTCTTTTAAAGCTTTTCCCAAGCCGCGGGCAAGTTCGGGAATTTTTTTACCCCCGAAGAGGATAATTATTACCAATACTACAAGTACAATTTCCCAAGGTCCTAAACTCATAACATCTCCTTGTTTTTAGTAGTGTAATTTATTGTTGAAGAGTTGCCTAACTCCATAGATAGTTTTTTATCTTAAATCCACAAGGGATTTGCTGCAAAATTATCGCCCGGAAATTTCTGAGCGCAATTGGTTGTACATCGTGCGGTCAAGCATATTGAGGATATCCAAGGTTTCTTTTACTTTTTTGTTTTTATTCAGCTTATAATAGGATTTCCCCAATGCAAAATATATTTCCGGGTCTTCAGGATCAATTTTAAGCGCTTCCCTGAAAGTCCGTGCAGCATCTAATTCTTCATCTAAGCCAGAAAGGGATTTGCCAATAAAATACAATATTCGATGATCATTTTGTGATAATCCATTGGCTCTCTGTAATGCTAAAAGTGCAGCTGGATAATCACTTGTTTCAAAATAACATTTACCTAAAAGAAAAAAAGCAATTTCATCATTTGAATTTTGAGCTATATATTCTTCAAAATATTGTGCTGCTATATTACAATCACCCACCTCCATATATGCCACGCCTAATTGGTATTTTATTTCCACATCATCAGGCTTCAGCAGCAGGGCTTCCTGAAATGCCAAAATAGCTGACATGAATTTCCCCTGAATACCATAAGTTAAAGCAAGCTGATAATACATTTGCATGGTAGGGATTGTACAATTTATGGCCTCATTAAAAATAATTTCTGCCTCATTAAATTCACCCAATTCGTTAAAAATACTCCCCATCCTGATCATTACTTCATAATTTTCATCATCAAATAGTAGAATATCTCTGTAAACATTTATTGCATTTTCAAAATATTTTAATTGATAATAAGATTCTGCCAGGGCAATGTTAATATCCAATTCTTCAGGAAATATTTCCCTAATTCTATTATAGGTATCAATGGCTTCAGGAAAACGGTTCTCTGAAATGAAAATTTCGCCCATCGCCTTTAATACATGAATGCTGTCCGGTTGTGTTATAATGAATTGACGGAGGGGCTCCATTGCCTGTTTAAGCTGCCCAGTACGGTATAAAAGCATGCCCAACCGATAATGTACATCTTCAATTTCCGGAGAATACTCCCATGCCTGAGAATAAGCATTGACGGCTTTTTCAATTTCCATAATGTTTTCATTGATGAGTCCGAGATAGTAAAAGGCAGGGCCATATTGTGGATTAATATTAATGGTTCTGTTAAATGCCTCTCTGGCCTGGATGATTTTTCCCGATTCAAAATATGACTTTCCTAAATTGTAATAAGTGTCACTATTTTCTGGATCCAAAAGAAGAGATTGGGTGAGATTTGGTATGGCCTCACGAAAATTTTCATCTGCCATTAATGACAATCCTAAATAGTAATAGGAGATATGGTTATAGGGGTCAATTTTAAGAGACCTTCTTAAAGCAGAAGCAGCATCTCTAAATTCACCTAAATGATACAGACATAACCCAACCCCAATTTGAGCATCTAAATTTTGTGGATTCAGCCACAATACTTTTTGGTATTGGAACAATGCATCAAAATGTTCACCATTTTCAAAAAGTAAATTTGAATACAATAGGAGACCTCTTAAATCGGATGGCTGATTGTAAATATAACTTTGAATAAATCCGTAAGCTTCATTTTTTGAAGAATTAAATAGCGCCAAATAAAAATAGGATGCACCAGTTGTATCATAATCAATTTGAAATGAAAATGCGTCCGTCATATTTTGTGCAAGAGTGGAATCATCTGGGAAGAAATCCATCAAAAATTGCAAATCCAGATTATCGGTTCGATTATCCAATGCTTCATTAAATTGAATGGCAGCTTCAGAATATAAACCGTGTTCCATATACGATAATCCCAAATTCATTTTATCAAATGCCATATCTTCTTCAGGTGAAAAAAGGGTATTCTCTTCTAACGGGAATTCAGGATAAATGTTATTGGGAGACTGAAAAATTGTAGAAATAGAATGTAATTGTTTTTCAACGATTTGCATTCCGAGGGAATCATTTTGGTAAGAGTAAATTTTTAAAAGGTTTAAGAGGGGAATCTCCAATGCATTTTTTTCCGATTGGAATGAGTTTTTAAATATTAATATTGCTTGCTGAAAATAATAATCTGCAATATCCGGCATTCCCATTATAGAATACATTTCACCCAGGCGATTTAGTGTTTCTCCCACTCTAATATCATCCTTGCCGTAGGCTGTTTCCTGCTCAGCCAATAAATCTTCAAACACAATAATGGCATTGCTGTAATTCCCCTGATTGTAATAATTATCTGCCTTTGCTTGAAGCAGGATTAATTCGTCAGAATCTTGTGCAGAAACCTGAATGGCAATCAACAGAATGAATAATGATGAATATAGAGTTTTCATTTTGCTTTAAAAATAAACAAGGTATTTCAAATGCATATTAAATGGGGATGTTCCGAAATAAATTTATCTTAATATTGATTTAGGGTAAAGTCGTAAAAGAGCCACTAAACATGACACCTTCCAAGTTGTTGAAGAATGAGTTTTTTCTGTAAATCAATACTATCATTTCTATGATTATATTTCCAAACATATTCAGCCAGATACAATGGCAATCTCTCCTTTCTGATACCACCTTTGGCAGAGAGTCTTCTTTTAAGATATCCCCAGAACCCTTCAAGATCATTAATGTGGTTACCCTTACCATCACTATACTCACCTTCATTATGTTTTACCATGCGATGTACATAGCCATTTGCAGCAACGCCAGTGTAGCTTTTCCAGGTATCAGAACAGACCGTACTTCCAAGCTCTACCCATCTGGAGATCAAGGGTAATAATGTCATTGCTTCTACATCATCAACCACTTGAGCCCATACCTTCCCACCCCGGCATAAAATACCAAATACGGGCGTTTTGGAAGTTCCTCTACCACGCTTACTGCCACCTGCTTTTGCGCTGTGTCTTTTGTTCTTCCACTGCCCTCCAATATAGGTTTCATCAACTTCAACAGTACCTGAAAAGATATCCAGAGTACCTTTCTGAAAACTGTTTCTTACATAGGTTAAAGCACGCAAAATACGTTGCCTGTGAACCCTTGTTTCCTGAGCTATTGCAACTACTGGTAAACCCCTTAAAAACCAGTGCAAAATATTGGACCATTCTTTCCGGGTTAAATGCAGGGGCAATTTGCCTGGCTTCCATTCGTAGCCACAACTGCTGCATCGCACCTTTTCTCTTCGGACAGAGTAAAGCTTTTGACAGCCACAACGTAAACACTTTAATCGCTTTTTTATATGTGTAATTTATCAACATTAGTGGCTAAACTGCGACTTTACCCTTGATTAATTGCCAATCGCGTAATATTTAAAGCGGCGGTGGTGGTCATTTCCCGATGGATATTTCTACCATAATTAAAATTATATTTTTTCACCATTGATTTTTCTGGCGTTACTACTCCAATATAAACCAATCCAACAGGTTTTGTTTTTGTCCCTCCACTCGGTCCTGAAATACCCGTAGTACTAATACCAATATCTGCTCCGGTTTTAGCTCTAACCCCCTTTGCCATTTCCAAGGCAACCTCTTCACTCACAGCTCTAAATTTTTGAATAATATCATTGGGAACATTTAACAGAGAGGTTTTCAATTGATTGCTGTAGGCTGTAACGCTTCCTAAAAAATATTCTGAGCTTCCGGCAGAATCTGTTAAACGCTTGCCAATTAATCCACCAGTACAGGATTCGGCTGTAGCGATGGTGAATTTATATTCAATTAATTTGAGTCCGAGAATTTCTTCTAAAGTGTTGTCATTTATCCCATAAGCATAGGGCAGCATGGCCTTAAAGAATTCATCTTTTACATTGAGTAGGTTTTCATTTTCATCCAACTTATTTATTCTGAATGATACACCTGAATAATGAGGTAAAAATGCAAATCGAAATGAATGTGAATATTTTTCCATTAACTCATTTACTTTTTCTGCCAAATGGCTTTCCATAATACCAGCCGTTTTTATGGTAATGAAATTTTCTACGGGGGTCTTTTTAATATAATTTGGGATGATATATTTATTTACCATACTTCGCATTTCTCCTGGAACTCCCGGCATGATAAATGTATGTGTGCCTTTAATTAATAAGTGCATGCCAAGTGCAGTACCATTATCATTGGGAATTACATCAGCTGTTTTAAGGAGCATTGCCTGGCTGCGGTTACTTTCAGGCATTTTAATGGATCGTTTTTCAAAATGTTGCTTTAATTGTAAATAATAATTTTCATCAAAAATAATTTCATCATCCAATAGTTGACGAAAAGCCTCTTTGGTTATATCATCATGAGTGGGTCCTAAGCCGCCGGTGACAAACAAAAAATCATATTTATCATCCAATATATTTTGTGTTTCAGAAATAATATCATTAAGCTTATCTCCAACGGTAATTTTTTTTGTGATTCTGATATTGTAGGTAAGCAGGATTGTGCCCAGCCAGGAAGAATTTGTATCAACGGTGAAACCCTGAAGGAGTTCATCGCCGATGGTGAGTACAGCTGCGTTCACAAAATGGAAGCAATACCAGAGACGATTGCCAGAGTAAATAAACCGGCTAAAACATCATCCAGCATAATTCCCCATCCACCAGGGAGGTTTTGGACTTGATAAATAAAAGATGGTTTTAGAATATCAAAAATTCGGAAAACAATAAAAGCGAGAAGGTAAAGACCATAACTATGAGGAAGCATAAAAAGTGAAATTCCCATACCCACGGCTTCATCAATTACCACTTCGGAGGGGTCATGAACCTGCATATATTTTGCAACTTGTTGAGATGAATACACACCCAATACAAAGAGTATTAAAATTACGGAAAGATGAACTGAGGTGGTTACCGGGAGAAAAAGCCATAAAATTAATGCCCCCATACTTCCCCAAGTCCCCGGTGCAATGGGAAGTTTGCCAAGGTAAAAAAAGGTGGCTGCAAATCGCCAAAGGGTCATTTATTGAAAAATAAATTTTCTAAGGTTTTATAATTGTAATACACATAGTGAATACCTGTATAAAATGTAATTATAGTAGTGATCACCATAAGGTAGAAAAGCGAGTCTTTTAAAAAAAGTTCGGGGATATCTATTTTATAGGAAATAAGAATAAGGAAAACCAGGATAAAATTAATGGTAACAATTTGTAGAAAGGTTTTCAGTTTACCTGCTTTACTGGTAATCATGGTGACACCTTTATATTGCATGAGCATACGCATAAGTGTAACCAGAATATCTCGAAATGAAATTAAGATAATCATCCATAGTTTTACCGTGGTAGTCAAAACCGGGAGAAACATAAATCCATAAAAAGCGGACAGTACCAATAATTTATCAGCCAGAGGATCAAAATAAACTCCGAACTGCGATTCAATATTATATTTTCGGGCAATGATACCATCATAGGCATCGGTAATTGAAGCAGCGATAAAAACGATGAGCGCCAGTAATTTCCCATGGCTGAAATCTGAAAATAAAAAATACAGAAAAACCGGCACCAGCAGGATTCGCGTTGAAGTGAGGAAATTAGGAATCCATTTATATTTCATTCTTCTGAATGTAGTTCTACTCTTTCATTTATTGATTGTGTGAGAGTAGCTTCATCAACATATTCTAAATGTCCTCCCACCGGCAACCCCCTGGCTAAGCGTGTCATTTTTATAGGATGTGAATCTAATAATTTAGAAATATACAAAATCGTTGCTTCCCCCTCAATACTGGCATCGGTTGCAACAATGAGCTCAGTTGCAGATTTGACCCTTTCCATGAGAGAATCAATTTGTAAATCATCGGGACCAATACCATCCAAAGGAGATAACAGTCCGCCCAACACATGATATACACCCTTGAAGCCGGTTTTTTCAATTAGGTAAATATCGGATGGTTCTTCGCAAATACATATAATTGAACTGTCTCTTTTTTCATCAGAGCAGATTTCACAGAGTTCAGCTTCAGCAATATTATGGCAAGTATTACAGGTGTTAATTTTACTTTTTACATTCACCAGGGCTTGGGCAAAATCTTCAACTTCTTTGGTATGAGTTTTTAAAACATGTAATCCTAAGCGATGGGCAGTTTTTTTCCCAATTCCAGGGAATTTAGAAAATGCTTCAATTACTTTTTCTAATGTTGGGGGCAATCCGTCCATTACATTCCGGGAAATTTTATTTTGCCCATCATACCGCCGGTGATGGAATTCATTTTCTCCTCGGCAACTTTTCCGGCATTTTGCAGACCTTGATTTACTGCAGCCAGAATCATATCTTCAATCATTTCTTTATCTTCGGTTAAAATTTCGGGATCGATGGTTAATGCAACAAGTTCTTTGTGACCATTAACCGTAACGGTTACCATTCCTCCACCTGCTTGCCCTTCAATCTCAATTGAATTAAGTTCTGCCTGCGCTTTTTCCATTTGGCTCTGCAATTCCTGAGCCTTTTTAATCATTTTGGTCATTCCGCTTTTTGGTAACATATATTCTCCTATCTTATTATTTCACCTTCAAATGTTTCTAATACCTTCATAAATAAGGGATGTTCCGCACTTTCCGGCTTCTTTTTTTCTGGTTTCTCTTCGTTATTTTCCTGAATATGAAATTTAATTCTAATTTTCTGATTTAATTTATCATTTATTACAGATGCAATTTGCTCAGCATCTTTCTCCAGTGTTTTCAAATGAAATCTATGCCCATTGACAAGCTCAATTAATAATTGTTTTCCATCAAAACTGGATAATTTTGCCTCCTCAAGAAAATGAGCAATTTTGGAATTTTTTTCTTCGAGCCCCTCAATAATTTCAGTCCAGGAATTGTTAAAATCTTCCAGTGTCAAATTTCTTGCCTGTTGGGGGACTGGCTCAGAAACTACCGGTGGTGTTGGTGTGGTCAATTTTTCAGTTACGGGATTATTTTCTGTTGGCTGGGGTGATTCCATGGGTTCAGTCTGAACAAGGGGTGAATCGGGTTTCTCAGTGGTTATGGATGGTTTTTGAGATTCCGGCTTTTTTACAGAAATAGTTTTCGGTACTTCTCCTGATAGAATACTTGCAATATCAACACTGGCATCCATCATTGACAATTTAATGAAAAGAGCTTCTAATGAGATTTGCGGCTGTTGAAGAAATCTTAATTTTGATTCGAATTGCAGAGATAAATCGAGCATTCTCAGAAAATCTGCAGTGGAAAACCGGCAGCCCATTTGGAGCCAATTCAGGCTGTTTTCTGAGAGGTTTAATTTAGCGGATTCCCCCGTTTTCTGAATCATACAGTTTCTTAAAAATTCATTAAATCCGCTTATAAAATCTGAGATGGCATATCCCGCATCAATGAGTTGACTCAGCTGGTGGATAACCTCTTTATGATCTCTCTTTTCAATTGTTTGAATAATATTTAGAAAAACATTTTCTTTTATAATTCCCAAAACATCACGGATTGTTTCAACATCTAAAGCATCGCTAGCATAGGCAATTGTTTGATCTAACAGGCTGAGTGAATCCCGTAAACTTCCATCCGCTTTTTGTGCAATGAGGCGAATGCCATCTGTATCATATTTAATATTTTCGGACTCTAATATTTGTTTGAGATATTCAGAAATATCATTTATTGAAATATGTTTAAAATCAAATCGTTGTGTTCGGGATAAAATGGTAGCTGGAACTTTATGCGCATCTGTAGTTGCCATAATAAAGATTACATGGGGAGGAGGTTCTTCTAATGTTTTTAATAATGCATTAAAAGCCTCCCGAGTGAGCATGTGCACTTCATCAATAATATAAATACGGTATTTACTGTTGTTTGGGGGATATTTTACGGCTTCCCGTAAATCTCTCATTTCATCAATCCCTCTATTAGATGCTCCATCTAATTCTTGGACATCCAAATTACTGCCCTGGGTGATCTCCGTACAGTTTACACAGGTACCGCAGGGGTTATTATCTTTTGGATTTTTACAATTGAGAACTTTGGCAAGTATGCGGGCAGTGGTTGTTTTCCCCACGCCTCTTGGACCAGAAAAAATATAGCCGTGGGCAACTCGGTCTAAGCCAATGGCATTTTGTAAAGTCCGGGTTACATGCGTTTGTCCAACGACTTCATCAAATCGTTGGGGTCGTAATTTTAGTGATAATACCTGATAACTCATATTATAATTTTGTATTTAAAACTGTGCACCGGCAGTTGTGTTTTCTGTTTAAATGATCTGTTTTACAGCCAGCTCAGTTTCAGAAATTTACGGCACATAAGCAATATTTCTACCGCTGCTTCCTTCCGGATCTGACGGGATTAAAAACAAGTCTATTGCGTAAAGCTGAAAGCATCAACACTACTTATAAACCATTTCAAATTCAGCAAAACCCTCCTACCGGTATTCAATCCTGCATAAAGCGGGTTTCAGGATACAGGGAACCGCTAACTCCCCATCTAGCACAGATTTATGGCTAATCATGTTTTTCCTGCTGTGGAAAAGATTGAAATTTACGTTGGTTAGAATATGAAATGGGAAGAAAATGAATTCATCATTGCGCCCCTTTTTCTGATAATTCAACCGAAAATCCCTTTAAGGTATAAATAGTACCATCATTATCAAAATCTGATTCATCTTCAATAGTAGAAAGAGGTTTGTCCCAATTAAAACGCCATAACCCTATGAGTGAATCGTAATATGTATATCGATAGTAATCTCCCAATTTTTCCGGATAGGCATATTGAAATGTTATGGTACTATCGGCCAGTCTAGTATTCCAAAAGCGGACTTCATCTATATATCCATACCAGAAATTTTCACGAATGGTTCGGGTTTTGTTTACAATAGCACCAATATTTAACATATTTCCAACAACATCAATAAATTTTTCATCGCTAAATATTTTGGTTGAATCTATATATAATTTTATTCCCTTAGAATCTGAAAAAAGGATTGATATTAAATAAAAATTGTCGGGGTCGGACCAATCCAGCCAGCTAAACTCACTGGGAGTGACATTAGAATTAATAATTGTGGTGAGAATATTTGACTGATTCGCGTCCCTTAATAAGGCAAGGGTTATTCTATCTGTGGAATCAATAATTGAAAAAATAGCAGGGGCTTCATTGGTATCTACTTCCCCACCTGAAACCCAAAATTGGAGGGTGAAATCATTGGATTCTAATTTCATACTATCGAGTTTTCCAAACTCAATCCAACTGCCACCCTTAAAATACAAACTATTAATTTTTTCTTCCTGAATCATTAAATCAATACAGGATAGTAAGAGTAATAGCGGTAGGAATTTCAAAATTTTCACGGTAATGACCATCCGGAAATAAAGTCACTAAATTTTCTATTTCCATTAATATCTACCACTGCTACGGAATAATACCACGTAGTGCCTGTGCCCACAGCCCGGTCCATAAACTTGCCTTGGTCAGGATTAATAATGATTGCCATTTGTTGTAAATTATCTATATTATCAACAGATTGAATAACCCTTGCCTTATTAAGGGACGCGAATCAGTCAAATATTCTCACCACAATTATTAATT
>JYMV01035210.1_pt1 | contig 19806 bp, 24 predicted proteins | sample 338911 | NCBI WGS metagenome assembly JYMV01 (sample SAMN03354496, study PRJNA234377) | hydrothermal vent metagenome | biome: Deep sea; feature: Hydrothermal plumes at the Eastern Lau Spreading Center, Western Pacific Ocean; material: Seawater | place: Tonga | collected 2009 | depth 2000 m m
GGTTTAATTTGTTAATTTTGTATATTTGATAAAAAGCTAATAAATGGATTTACAAACAAGAAAGTTGGAACTTATTCAAGAGTTTTTAAAGATTCAAAGTGAAGATGTTATTTCACGACTTGAAAAAATCCTTAGAAAAGAAAACAAGAATTTCGATAATGATGATTTTAAACCAATGACAATTGAGGAATTTAATTCTCGAATTGACAAATCTATTGAAGATTCAAAAAACGGTCGGATGATTGAGGCAAAAGATTTAAAAGCCAAGATTGACAAATGGAATTAACATTATTTTGGACTGATTTTTCTCAAAGAGAACTTGAAAAAATTTATGAACATTATCGTGAAAAAGCAGGTGTTCGAACTGCTAAAAAACTAATTAAAGTAATTTACGATGAAACTCTAAAACTTAAAAATCAACCAAGAATTGGACAAGAAGAGGAACTTTTAGAGAATAGAAAACAAGAATTCAGATATTTAGTTTACAAAAATTATAAAATCATTTATTGGATTAACGAAAAAGAACGTAGAATTGAAATAAATGATGTTTTTGATACTCGACAAAATCCAATAAAAATAGAACGGACAAAATAAAAGCCAGTTGCCAACAAAGTATAACTTCAATTGATTCGTTTTTGTGTCTTGCAGACACAGACGTTGGCTCGTCAAAATCAGTTATTTTAATATTTTTAGTACTAAAACACGCAACTGAAAGTTATGCAAAACAGTTGTTTATGGAGGTTCTAAAAAGACTTTGACGTTATTTTAAGACTTGCACCAGGGATTGAACGGCGTGTTTGAGCTCTTTTTAAATTTTAATGAGAAATTTAAAAAATCGAGTAGTGAAAGCCCGACCCAAAGGGTGGTGCACCCATCAAATTTTCAGGAATTTTCTTAATACTTTAATAAGAAAGAAGTTGGTTAAAAATAAATTTCTATTTTTAAGAAAATTACTTAATTCATGTTGGTTAAAGTTTTTGGTAGTGCGGTTTTTGGGGTAGAAGCTACGACCATAACGGTAGAGGTAAATGTCGATAAAGGCATTGGCTACCATTTGGTGGGTTTGCCCGATAACGCTATTCGAGAGAGTAGTTATCGCATTGCTGCTGCTTTACAAAACAACAAGTATAAACTACCGGGTAAGAAGATTACCATTAATATGGCGCCGGCAGATCTACGTAAAGAAGGTTCTGCTTACGATCTTACTTTAGCCTTAGGTATTTTAAGTGCTTCTTCTCAAATTAAAGCTGAAAATATTAGCGATTATCTTATTATGGGTGAACTTTCTTTAGATGGAAGTCTGCAACCTATAAAAGGAGCTTTGCCTATTGCGATTAAAGCGAAAGAAGAAGGTTTTAAAGGTTTTATTTTACCGAAACAAAACGCTACTGAAGCTGCTATCGTGAACGGCTTGGAAGTTTATGGGGTTGAAAATATTACTGAAGTTATTAATTTTTTTGATAAAGGCGAAGCTTTAGCACGAACCGAAATTGATACCCGAAAGCAGTTTTACGAGAATTTAGAACATCCTGAATTCGACTTTGCCGATGTAAAAGGGCAAGAATCGATCAAACGTTGTATGGAAATTGCTGCAGCAGGAGGTCATAATATTATTTTAATAGGTCCGCCGGGATCGGGAAAAACGATGCTCGCCAAGAGATTGCCGAGTATTTTACCACCAATGACGTTGCACGAAGCTCTAGAAACCACAAAGATTCATAGTGTTGTTGGGAGAACTTCTAATTTAGGCGGATTAATGGCAGAACGGCCGTTTCGTAGTCCGCATCACACGATTTCTGATGTCGCGCTAGTCGGCGGCGGTCAATATCCGCAACCGGGAGAAATATCGATGTCGCATAATGGCGTTTTGTTTTTAGATGAATTACCAGAATTTAAGCGTTCGGTGTTAGAGGTAATGCGACAACCGCTGGAAGATCGAGAAGTCACGATTTCCAGAGCTAAGTTTACGGTGACTTATCCGTCAAGTTTTATGTTGGTCGCGAGTATGAATCCGAGTCCGGGTGGTTATTTTAATGATCCCGATGCGCCGGTAACATCTTCACCTGCAGAAATGCAACGGTATTTAAGTAAGATTAGCGGACCGCTTTTAGATCGTATCGATATTCATATAGAAGTGACTCCGGTGCCATTCGACAAGCTTAGTGAAGAGCGAAAAGGCGAAAGTAGTGTTGTGATTAGAGAGCGGGTAACTAAAGCAAGGCAATTACAAACCAATCGGTTTAAAAACTTAAAAAATGTACATTATAACGCACAAATGGGGGTGAAGCAAATTCGAGAGTTTTGTAAGTTAGATGAAGCTTCTAAGCAGTTATTAAAAACCGCAATGGAGCGTTTAAACCTTTCTGCTAGAGCTTACGATCGTATTTTGAAAGTATCCCGAACGATTGCCGATTTAGAAAATTCAGAAAAAATTATAGGAAAACATATAAGTGAAGCCATCCAGTACCGAAGTTTAGATCGCGACGGATGGTTAGGATAAGAAAAAAAATGATGAAAAAGATTATACTTTTAAGTTTAGGATTAGCTTTTATTGCTTGCAAAAATGAGCAAGAAAATAATATACAGCCTGTAAACGAAATCACAGAAGAAGACACCAGTATTGTAGAAGATATTAAGGGTGAATTAATGCCTCTAGAAGATATTCAGCTTACTTTAAGCAAGGCTAATAAATTGGTAGAGCTTCCTTTAGAATGTATAAGTACCAAATACCCTTATCGATTGGGACAAACTTTGACTTCTGAAAAAGATCTAAAAACACCAGATTCGTTGCATCCGGCATTTTACGGATGTTTCGATTGGCATTCTGCGGTTCACGCGCATTGGTCGTTGGTAAATTTATTAAAACAATTTCCAGATCTAGAAGAAGCCGATGCGATTAAAGAACAGCTTCAGTTACATCTTTCTGAAGAGAATATTCAGCAAGAATTAAAGTATTTCAAGAAGAAAGAAAACAAATCGTTCGAACGTACTTACGGTTGGGCTTGGTTGCTTAAACTCTCGGAAGAATTACATACCTGGAACGATTCTATTGCGAAGCCTTTACAGCAAAATCTTCAGCCTTTAGCAGATCAAGTAGTAGAAAATTATATGGAATTTCTACCTAAATTAAACTATCCGATTCGCGTAGGAGAGCACGAAAACACCGCATTTGGGATGACTTTCGCTTACGATTATGCAAAAACCACAGAAAATGAAAAACTGATCAATCTTATCACTTCTCGAGCAAAAGATTTTTACTTAGGTGATGATAATTGCCCGATGGGATGGGAGCCAAGTGGTTTCGACTTTCTTTCGCCTTGTTTAGAAGAGGTAGATTTAATGCAACGCGTCTTGGCAGAGCAGACTTTTAAAATGTGGTTAAAAGACTTTATGCCCGGTTTAATGCAAAAAGATTTTGAATTAACACCCGGTGAAGTTTCCGATAGAACCGATGGAAAACTAGTGCATTTAGATGGTTTAAATTACAGTCGTGCTTGGGTGTTTTATAATTTGGCGAACAAGTATGAAGACGATTTTAAACACTTAAAATTAATCGGCGATCAGCACGTTTCTCACTCATTTAAAGACCTTTTTGGTGACTCTTACGAAGGCGGTCATTGGTTAGGAACTTTCTCAATTTATGCTTTAAGTCAGCGTAAATAACCTATTATTTATGAAACATATAGATTTAAATTGTGACTTGGCAGAAGGCGGAGCGTTCGATGCTGCGCTAATGCCATTAATCTCTTCTTGTAATATTGCTTGCGGTGGTCATTTTGGGAATAATAAAACGATTACTGAAGCTGTTCGTTTAGCTTTAAGTCATCAGGTAAATATTGGTGCGCATCCTTCATATCCCGATCCTGAAAACTTCGGAAGAAAAAAGCTGGATATTGAATTAGACGAGCTAAAAAACACGCTCAAAACTCAAATTTTAGCGGTTAAAACCATTACCGAAAGGCTAGGAGGGAAGCTACATCACGTAAAACCACACGGAGCGCTTTATAATGAAATTGCTAAAGATGAAGAAAAAGCTCGCTTGGTCGTAGATGTTGTAAAAGAGATCGATGAGCAATTAATACTTTTTGTACCGCCGAACTCTGTGGTAGAAGCAATCGCTATAACAAAATTACACACTTGGAAAGAAGGCTTTGCAGATCGAAATTATGAGGCTGATTTTAGTTTGGTTTCACGCTCAAAAAGTAATGCTGTTTTACACGAAAAAGAAGCCGTATTTCAGCACGTATTTTTAATGGTTTCTGAAGGAAAAATTCAGCTTGAAAATGATACATTTTTAGAAGCAAATTTTGATACCATTTGTGTGCATAGCGACACTCAAAATTCAGTTGAAATTTTGAGGTATTTGAGAGAACAATTAGCATTGAAAAATATTAAAATAGGATAGAAGATGAAGTACCAAAAACCAAGTATTCAAGCATTCGGTAATCAAGCTATTTTATTGTCTTGGGAAGAAATAATTGAAGAAGATTTACTATATTACTTGCTTCAGGTGAAGAAAAATATTCAAAATTATTATATTGAAGTTGAGGTTGAAGTAATTAATACATACAATTCATTATTAATAAATTACATATCAACTATAAATAATATTTATGATGAAATTCCGGTAGTTGAGAAGCTAATTTTTGTCGATTATGAGCAGCAAAAACTTCAACTCCATCAGTTTACACTTCCGGTATGTTACGATGAAAAATTTGGTTTAGATCTAGCGGAATTAAGTAAGCAGAATGACTTAGAAATTTCAGAAATAATTCAACTGCATACCCAACCTAATTATACGATTTTCTTTACCGGTTTTTTACCCGGATTTTTATACCTCGGCGGGCTCGATAAAAAGCTTCACATTTCACGTAAAAAATCACCCCGTCTAAAGGTTGAAAAAGGAGAGGTTGGTATCGGTGAAAAACAAACCGGAATTTACCCGCAAATTTCTGCCGGTGGTTGGCAACTTATTGGGAATTGTCCGGTTTCAATTTTTGATGTAGAAAACGAAAAACCTTCTCCATTTCAAGCGGGCGATAAACTTAAATTTGAGTCGGTAAGTTTAGAAGAATATCAAGAGATCAAAAATCAGGTCGAAGAAGAAAACTATCAATTGAAAAAAGAAGTTTATGAGCATTAAAGTGAAACAACCGGGATTGTTAACCAGCATTCAAGATTTTGGGAGAACCGGTTTTGCGAGTTACGGAGTTCCACAAAGTGGTGTGATGGATCGTTATTCTGCCAAAATTGCAAACCTATTGGTGGGAAATACCGAATATGAAGCCGTTCTAGAAATCACGATGATGGGACCAACCTTAGTTTTTGAAGAAGAAATGTTAGTGGCACTTTCAGGTTTAGAAGCTTCAGTAACTTTAAATGATAAGAAAATAGAGCTTTTAAGACCTTTTGAAGTTAAAAATGGAGATGTACTTCAAATAAAGCAAATCACGAAAGGAATACGTTTATATTTAGCTGTGAATAGCGGATTTCAAACTGATATGAAGTTGAAAAGCAGAAGTATGTATGAACCTATTACGAAAACAAGCTCTTTACAAAAAGGCGATTTGCTCCACATTGCTGGATATCGTGATACCAAAGAGAAAACTTTTGCACATTTGAAATACGAGGCCGAAAAGTATGCTTCTGAAGCGATCGAAGTTTATCCCGGTCCTGAATTTGACTTTCTTACCGATGCGATGATAGATAAATTACTTCAGCCAAAATTCAGCATTTCAAAAAATAATAGCCGAATGGCTTATCAATTAGAGGAAACTCTTGAAAATAACTTGAGACCTATTTTAACACAACCTGTTTTGCCGGGAACAGTTCAATTTACGCCGGGAGGCAATCTCATGATTTTAATGCGCGATGCCCAAACAACAGGCGGTTATCCCAGAATATTTCAATTAACCGAAGAAAGTATTAATTTGCTGGCTCAAAAAAAGCAAGGCGATTCAATTCAATTTCAACTTATAAATTATGGATGGTAAAATTTTATTCATTTTAGTTTTTATTTGCAGTATGGCAAACGCACAACAAAAAGATTGGGCTAACCTTAGATTTTATGAGAAAGAAAATCTAGCATTAGCAGAAGAAATTCCGTTAGAAGATCACATTGTTTTTATGGGAAACTCGATCACACAGTTTTGGAAACCAACAAGACCGGAGTTTTTCAATCAAAACCCATATCTCGATCGTGGCATTAGCGGGCAAACGACTCCGCAAATGTTACTGCGTTTTCGACAAGATGTGATCGATCTGCAACCGAAAGCTGTCGTGATTTTAGCCGGAATTAACGATATCGCAGAAAATACCGGTCCTATTAAAATTGAAACCATTTTTGGGAATATCGTTTCGATGGTCGAATTGGCGAAAGCAAATGATATTGAGGTGATTTTATGTTCGGTATTACCGGCAGCAGCTTTCCCTTGGAACGCTAAGATCGATCCGAAACAGAAAATAATTCAACTTAACAACTTACTTTCAGCTTACGCAACAGAGAATAATATTTCTTACGTAGATTATTACGATGCCATGGTGATGGAAGACTTATCATTAAATCCGGAATATGCAGAAGACGGTGTTCATCCTAATAAAAAAGGTTATTCTGTGATGGAACCTTTGGTGGAACAAGCGATTGAAAATTTAAAATAATAACTACTCGCAAGCTTTCCAAAGCGGCTCTTTGGGTAATGGAGCGACAAAAGTCATTTCTTCTTTTTGAACCGGATGAATTAATGTAAGTTTTCTGGCGTGTAAATGTATACTGTCGTCTTTGTTGCTGCGATCAAATCCATATTTTAGATCGCCTTTAATCGGGCAACCAATGGCCGATAATTGACTACGAATTTGGTGATGCCTACCCGTTTCTAGATCTATTTCCAACAGAAAGTAATTATCTAGTCTTTTTAGAATTTTATAATGAAGAATAGCTTTTTTACTGTCGGGAACTTCATTTTTATGCGCGTAAGATTTATTTTGTTTTGGGTTTCGCTTTAAATAATGAACGAGCGTATCTTGTTTTTTAGGTGGTTCATTTTTTACCAATGCCCAATAGGTTTTCGCTGTTTTCTTTTCAGCAAAGAGTTTGTTCAAGCGTGGTAAAGCTTTAGAAGTTCTAGCAAATAAAACAATCCCTGTTGTTGGTCGATCTAAACGATGCACAACTCCCAAATACACATTACCGGGTTTATTGTATTTTTCTTTTAAATAAGATTTTACAACGTCACTTAAGGGTTTATCTCCGGTTTTGTCACCTTGTACAATATCGCCGGCGCGTTTATTGACGACAATCAAGTGATTGTCTTCGTAAACAACTTTTAAATTGTCTTTATGAGAGTGTTCTTTTTTCAAATTATCTTTTAAATTTCAAATTTAACTTGATTTCATCGATTGTCACAAGTTAATATTTCTGAATTTTGGGTGTATTTAATTCTATCTGAAATGTAAAATTCAGCAGTTGTAGCTTTTTTACAAATTTCTTCAGCAACTTTTATATAAATTTTTTCATCATTTGGCGTAGGTACATTTAAAGCATGATACGACCAAGAACTTAGCTTTATGTTGTTTTGATCATTAATATATACTGAAGAATAACAAGAATTTCTAAAACTTTCATCTTCATTTAAAAAATCTTCGTCATCTAAAGAAATGTAAAAACTTTTCCCTTGCCCTGAATATAAATTGAATGAAAAATAATAAGGCCAATAACCAAACGTATAAAGTATGGGGAGAAAAACCACACTTAATGCTATTAAACCAGAGAATTTACGAATTTGAGTTGAAGAAACTAAAGGTGTATCATCTCGTCGAATGAAACATAAATATATAAAAGCGATCATCATCAAATTCCAAGGGATAATTACGCTGTTACTATTCCCGCCAATTGGCGATAACCATAATAAAATGCTTAGATGTATTAAAATTGCTAAAATCGATGCCAACTTACGTGTTTTCTTAAAAATAAGCGCAACTGCAATAAAGATTTCAGTAATGGGTATTGTGTAAGCTAAATAAGTATACTTGGTAAGATTGATATTGAAAACTTGCCGAATGCTATCTACAAAAATATGCTCTGCAAAATCAATATTCAATTTATAAAATCCACTCCAGAAGTATATCCCAATTAAAATTACACGGTAGTAATTAAATAGATGTTTTTCTTTTTTAGATGAAAAACAGAACGGAAATAAAAATAAACCGTTCAAGTAAACCCAAGGTTGCCAACGCATAAGATCTTGGCAGAGTAAATAGCATAAAATAAATAGACTTATGAAGAATAAAATCCGCTTTTGAAAAATTAACTGCAGTAACAAAAGAGCGATCAATGCTAAAACGGGCAGTTGATCTAAATAACTAGGGAGTTGAGGTAACTTTTCTACAAATGCTATTATCGGAAAATTTCTATCTGTGATCCAAAGTTTATAACTTAAGATAATCCCTGCAATAAAAGCAATATTGTTAATTAATAATAACGGGTAAAGCCTACTCTTCACATCACTTAAACTTATTTTTAATAGCTTTTTCAGTTTTATAAAATAAGATCGCCACCGGAATAAGCAAAACTACAATTGCAGAGATCGATAAAAAGGCATCGTCGATATCTGTTAGAAACGGACCGATAAGTGAAATCAATATCATTCCGACTCCACATTTTAGCATCATTATGGAAGAATAACGTTGTGCAAAATCCCATTGCTCTTGCGTTTCCATAGAAGTAGAAGTGCGATAACCGTAAAATGAATTGATTTCTTTCGGCGGAAACTTCAACAACAATAAACTCACTATTACGAAAATGATTCCGCTTAATAATAATGGAGTCGTAAATGCATTGAAAAGATTTTCCATTAGCTATGCGTATGTTGAATGATCACTTTTTCGTACTGCGGAAATTTTTCTAATAATTCAGCTCTACTAGGTAAAGTGAAATCTCTAAAATCGAAACCCGGTGAAACGGTGCAACCTACCAAAGCATAAGATTCAGGTTGAATTATTCTCGCGGCAAACCAATAATTTTTAGGAACCACAAATTGCGGAACTTCGCCATTTTCTAGGTTGTTGCCAATAATCACTTCAGAAAGTTTTCCTTCTTCAGAAATCATAAAAAGCTGAATGGCGCTTCCTTTATAAAAATGCCAAAATTCGTCTTGATTAATTTTATGAAATGCTGAAAAGGTTTCAGAAGTGAGCAAAAAATAAATGCAAGTAGAAAAATTACGATCTCCGTCAAACACATCGGGAAGTTGATTTTCTAAAATTTTACCTTCACTACGGTAAGTTTCTTTAAAATAACCACCTTCCGGATGCGGTTCAAGTTTAAGTCGCTGAATTATTTTTTCGGCTTCCGTCATTAATATTGTTCATTCTCGTTTGGGAAATCTCCCGATTTTACATCTTTATGGTAAGACTCAAATGCGTTGGTCATTTCGGTATGTAAATCTAAATAACGACGTAAAAAACGCGGATTAAATTCTTTGGTCATTCCTAACATATCGTGAACTACTAACACCTGACCATCAACTCCGTTACCGGCACCAATCCCAATGACAGGAATCGAGATACTTTCGGCAACTTCTTTAGCAAGTTTTGCAGGTACTTTTTCTAAAACTACTGCAAAACAGCCAATTTTTTCTAGCATTTTAGCATCGGATTTTAGCTTTTCGGCTTCAGCTTCTTCTTTAGCTCTAACAGTATAGGTCCCAAATTTATAGATCGACTGCGGCGTTAATCCTAAGTGTCCCATTACAGGAATACCGGCATTTAAAATTCGTTTAATCGAATCTTTAATTTCTTTACCGCCTTCAAGTTTTACAGCGTGACCGCCACTTTCTTTCATAATTCTAATCGCAGAACGCAAAGCTTCTTTTGGGTCACTTTGGTAAGAACCAAATGGTAAATCTACCACTACCAACGATCGGTTTATGCCTCTAATAACAGAAGATGCGTGGTAAATCATTTGGTCAAGCGTTATCGGTAAAGTAGTTTCGTGACCGGCCATCGTGTTGGCTGCAGAATCTCCTACTAAAATCACATCGATCCCGGCGCCATCTACAATACTTGCCATCGTGTAATCGTAAGCCGTAAGCATCGAAATTTTTTCTTTGTTGGCTTTCATTTCTACCAACGATTTTACCGTAACTCTTTTATATTGTTTTTTTGCAACAGACATTTTCTTGTTTTTTGTTGAAGTAAAAGTACTAAATTAGTACACGAACATCAAAACATTAACGCTATGCGATTTTTCACTTTTATACTGTTATTCTTTATAGCTTTCAGCAGTTTTTCTCAACCTTCAGAAGCGGCTGCAAAGCAAATGGTTCAAGAGTTTTTTAAAACTTTTCACGAACAAGACAGTGTAAAACTGAAGACTTTTGCTTTTGAAAAAGTTCAACTAAAATCTATCGGGAAAAAAGAAAACGGCAAAATGGTGGTAAATACCGATAGCTACGAAAAATTCGTAAGTTCAATTTCTTCTATTCCTGCGGAAGTTAATTTTGAAGAACGACTAGGGAATTTAACGGTAAATACCGATGGTTATTTGGCAAATGTTTGGATGCCTTACGAATTTTATATTAATAATGAATTTAGCCATTGTGGCGTAAATAACTTTCAACTTATTTATATCGACAAAGCCTGGAAAATACTTTCGATTGTCGATACTCGAAAAAAACAAGCTTGTAAAGACTAATCTTGTAGATTACTTTTTAAATTCGCTACCAAAACACAATCTTATGAATTATATACTCTTTGACGGAGATGCCAGAAATAAATTATTGCCTTTCACTTTTACACGACCGGTTGCCGATATTCGTGTAGGTATTTTAACTATTCGTGAAAAGTGGGAACTCTTGCTAGAAAGTACAACCACTACCGTTACCGAAGCTTATTTGTCTGAAAAATGGCCAATGGTCGAGTTAGAACAGAACGTGATGATCAACGGAGCGTACTTTCCTTCAGAAAGTTTACTTCAGCAAATAGAAAATCTAAAGGCTAATCAAGTGATCGTTCATCAAGATACTTATGTTGCTTTTTTAACTGCGGAAGATGAAGAAATAGATCTCGAAAGTTTTGATACCATAGAAGTAGAAGAAGAACCTTTGTTTATCGAAAATACTTGGGATATTTTTTCTAAAAATGGCGATGCTATCGAAAGAGATTTTTACTGGTTAACCAAAGATCGAGAATCTGCAGAAATTCCTGATTCTGTTTTCTGTGTAAATAAAGAACGCATTTTTGTGGAAGAAGGCGCTAGATTAACCATTGCTAGTTTAAATGCGAGTAGCGGGCCAATTTACATCGGTAAAGATTCAGAAGTAATGGAAGCTTGTACTGTACGAGGACCGTTTGCACTTTGCGAACATTCAACTTTAAAAATGGGCGCAAAAATTTATGGACCAACCACTGTTGGACCGCATAGTAAAGTAGGAGGAGAGGTAAATAATTCAGTGATATTTGGTTATTCTAATAAGGGGCACGATGGCTTTTTAGGAAATGCCGTTTTAGGCGAATGGTGTAATTTGGGAGCCGATACCAATAATTCTAATTTGAAGAATAACTATGCTGAGGTAAGATTGTGGAGTTACGAAACCGAAGGTTTTGCCAGAACCGGATTGCAATTTTGCGGATTAATGATGGGCGATCATTCTAAATGCGGAATTAACACGATGTTTAATACAGGAACAGTAGTTGGCGTAAGTTCTAATATTTTTGGTGCGGGTTTCCCAAGAAATTTTGTACCAAGTTTTAGTTGGGGCGGCAGTAGCGGAACAACCACTTATAAAACTAATAAAGCTTTTGAAGTTGCCGAAAAAGTAATGGAAAGACGCAACATCTCTTTTTCAGACCAAGACAAGGCAATTTTAGAACACGTCTTTGAAGAAACTTCAAAATTTAGAAGAGGATAATTATTTGATTTTTATACCATAATTTAAAAGCAGTCCGCTAAGATTTTCTTTTGAAAAGTGGGCTGCTTTTATGTTATTTATTTCCGGGTTGATGTTGAAGTTTTGGGCAGTCGTAAAATAGCTTTTCACTAAGTTAGTGCGTTCAAATACAGCTCCGCTTAACATACTTTCGTGAAAGTTGCTTCCTTCAAGATCGGCTTCTGTAAAATCTACTTCTTTTAAACTGCAATTTTCAAAATTGGTTTTCTTCATCTTACATTGGTAGAACGATGAAAAATCGAGCTGACAGTTTTTAAAATTCACCTGAAATAAAAATGGGTTGCAAAGATCGAAGCGTAAGCCTAAGAGTTTACAAGCTTCAAAATTGCAATCGTTAAGACTGCAAGCACTTAAGTTGGCAGCGCTAAAATCACAGGTATGAAAATCACATTCTGTAAAGTTGAAGTTGAGTAACTTCATTGCAGTAAATTGACAATTTTGAAAGCTGCAATTATCAAACTCAGCAATTTCTTTTTCAGTTGAAAAATCTACGTTTTTAAAAGTTTCGTCTTGGTAGTACTTCATCTTAAAAATAAAAAGCCCGAAGTTAATTAAACTTCGGGCTTTTCTATAATATTAAGCAATTTAAAAATTTTAAATACCGGTATAATTTTGCGGAGTAATCACTTTTAATTCAGCTTTTATTTCTTCAGAAACATCAAGGGTTTCAATAAAACCTGCAATACTTTTTGCGGTGATTTTCTCGTTGGTTCTGGTTAAACCTTTTAAAGCTTCATAAGGATTCGGGTATGCTTCGCGACGTAAAATAGTTTGTATCGCTTCAGCTACAACAGCCCAGTTTTGCTCTAGATCTTCGTGAAGTTTATCTTCATTCAGCAATAATTTATTCAATCCTTTTAAAGTAGATTGTAAGGCGATTAACGTATGTCCCATTGGCATTCCAATCGTTCTTAACACCGTACTATCGGTAAGATCTCGCTGTAAACGACTTACCGGTAGTTTTGCTGCCAAATGCTCGAAAAGCGCATTGGCAACACCTAAATTACCTTCACTATTTTCAAAATCGATCGGGTTTACTTTGTGTGGCATCGCAGAAGAACCAACTTCACCTTTTTTTATTTTTTGCTTAAAATAATCCATCGAAACGTACGTCCAAATATCACGATCTAAGTCGATTAAAATGGTATTGATACGTTTTAAAGCGTCGAAAGTTGCCGCCATATAATCGTAATGTTCGATCTGTGTGGTCGGGAAGGAGTGTTGCATTCCTAAACTTTCTACAAAATCGGTCCCAAATTTTTTCCAGTCGATTTTTGGATATGCAACTTTGTGTGCGTTGTAATTACCGGTTGCTCCACCAAATTTTGCTGCTGTAGGAGTTTGCGCTAAGGTTTTTATTTGCTCTTCGATACGCGTAATAAACACATCTATTTCTTTACCTAAACGAGTAGGAGAGGCAGGTTGACCGTGAGTTCTGGCAAGTAGCGGAATTTCTTTCCAGTCTTCTGCCATTTCTTTTAGCTTATCTAAAACCTCATTTAACAGCGGGTAATAAACTTGTTCGATCGCATCTTTTAAACTTAATGGTACCGAGGTGTTATTAATGTCTTGTGAAGTTAAACCAAAATGAATGAACTCCTTAGATTCGGTTAAACCTAACTCATCCATTTCTTTTTTAATGAAATATTCAACCGCTTTCACATCGTGATTGGTTACCGATTCTATATCCTTTACTGCTTGTGCATCTTCCACAGAAAAATTTTCATAGATCTCACGAAGTTTAGGAAAATAAGAAGCGTCTACTTTTTGAAGTTGAGGTAAAGGTAACTCGCAAAGAGCGATAAAATATTCGATCTCTACTTTTACTCGGTACTTAATTAGCGCTTCTTCGCTAAAATACGGAATTAAATCTTTGGTTTTGGAAGCATATCTCCCGTCGATTGGTGAAATTGCCTGTAGCGGATTCATAGTTCTTGGTTAAAATTTTAAAGCGGTAAATATAAAGCTTAAGGTTCAGCAAAAAAATAGATTACCTAAGTAATTTTTATAGCAATGTAAATTGTTAATTATCAAAAATTTAAATTATTCAGTAGAAATTAATTGTAATTTAGAATTCTCATATTTTACAAAATGATAAGTAAAAAGGTTTTACAGCGAGAATTAGAAAATTTTCCCGATCATTTTACCATCGATGAGCTAGTTGGTAAACTTATAGTTTTAGAGAAAAGACAGCGTGAAAATACTTATACTAGTGGTATTGGTCATATTTCTGTAAAAGAATTAGATGCAGAAATAGAGAAGTGGTTTAAAATGTAAGCTAACCTATTTTGGCTAAAATTTTTCTAGCACGCGCTTTGTAACCAGAAGTGCCTTGTGCATAATTTTGCTCTAAAATAAGTTTTAATTCCGGGTGAATCCATGCTGTTTTCCTTCCTAATAAATACAACGTTTGCATACTGTAAGCTTGTGGTGCCACTTTTTGCGGACTAAGTAACCAATCAAAACAAATCGTAGTAATTTTCTCTTGATCTTTGTTTTGAAGTTGAATGGTAGGATTTTTACTGAAATGATCGAGCGTCCATAATTCAAAAATTTTAGCCAAAGGTCTAATGATATCATCTTGTTTTAATGTTGAAGCGATTTCAAACAATTTCATTTTATGTTGAAATATTAAAGCAACATCTTTTTGGCAAACCAATTCTAAAGCGCGAGCCGCTTTACCTGAAACTTCTTTATGTTCATCTAAAATAAATACGAGAACTTCATTAATTAATAATGATGATGCCAATAATCTTTGGGTGAAAATCTTTCGATTTTCGGGTGTTGTGTTTAGTTGAAGTAGGTCTGTTAAAAGTTGATTTTTCACTATTTAGATAATGCCTTTATAATTCTATCTTCGTTGATTACAACATCTCTAAATAATACGTGAGGAAACTCGGTGTATTTAGAATCTTTAAACGCATCTAAAATTTTTGATAGTCCAGACGCAGTAAGTAGGGACAGGTTTAATTCAAAATTCATCTCACAATCAGTGATAAAATCATCACTAAATTCAGGTGCAATTAGTAAAATTTTAGCTACTCTAATTCCATTTTTTTCTGTTACCGACTTGTATGATTTTAATTGTCTTGAAACGGTGCTAAATTTATTATAGCCTTTTTCTTTACTTGTTTTACATTCGACTATTATTACATCGTCATTATCTAAATGGATCAGTATGTCTATTAAATCCTTTTTGGTATTTAAAGACTTTCTAAGGTCTTCATCTACATTAAAACCTAATTCAGAAAATATAGTTCTTGTCAGTTCTTCAAACTTAATTCCTAATTCACTTTCCTTTACAGAAATACCATTTTCTTTGAGAGTATTTAAATCTCTATAGGCAACTTTATCATAATTTTCTAAATATAGGTTTTCTGCATCCTTATAATGTTCTAACGTATTTAAAATATCATCTCCTCTTTGTTTTATATTATTTTCCTGAATGAATTTCTTAAAGTCATCTTTTGCTATTAAGTCTAAAATATCTCTAGGTTTTATATTGTAATCTAATAATAACTCTGCTTTAAGAACAAATTCATCTTGAATTTCAAATTGCTTCCTAATTTGAGTGTTTAATTTAGGTAGTGAAGTGTTTAATTCTGTTAGTAATTTTTCGAATCCATCAAAAGATATATTTATATTTTCATCTTTCTCGACGTTTTCAAAATAAGCTATTAGATTTTCAATTTTATCATCTAATGTGCTTCCTCTAAGATTATCTATATTTAATTTTTTCTCACATAATTCATTCAATGCTTTCTTTTTCTCAGTAAGATTAGCATCCTTTTTATAAATATCATTCATAAGAAGTCCTTTAAAAGAAACTCCTTCATTGATAATTTCTTCAATCTTTTCTAAATAACTTAGGTTTCTATCAATATTATGCTTCCTCGAAATTTGATTAATAATTGGCTCTCTTAATAGGCGTAATGTTCTACGTAAAAATTTATCAGCAACTTCTTTATTTCTTAGCTTTCTTAAGAGCCTGACCATTTCATCTGCGACGAAAATTGTATTCTCTTTTTTGGAATAAAAGATTACACCAATATTTTTTAGATTATTGATAACTTCCATTATATCTAATTTTTTAATAGGAAGGATAGAGTAATTGACTAACTTAACTTCTTCTTGAGAAAGATCTAATTCATTTGAAAGTGTAAGTATTATAGATAGCTCGTCTGAGGTAATTTTTGCTTCTCTATTATTCTCTAAATCATTTTTATAAGCAGTATTTAGGCAAGCCTTATAAATTTTATAGTCACGTTTTCGATCATCAGAAATGTCAGATTTTTCGTTTTGAAATTCCTGATTAGTATGTTTAATTTTAGTTTTTATATGTTTAATTTCATTATCATACAATCTTGAAAACCAATCTTGTTTCATAATGCAGTTACCATCTTTAATTAAAATATCTACTAAAATGTCTAACTGAGATGATGTATCTTGAAATTCACATTTTAAATATTCAAAAAACTCTTTTTCGATTAAAGAAAAAACTTTTGCAACATTTTGACTGTCTACAGACTTTAATCCTTTATCGGCTGAGCTTAAGATTTTATCAATTTCTTTTATATTCTTAGGATTTTGAGAAATAATATTATCAATTACTTTTATAAAATTATTCTTATCTATAGAATTAAGACGCTCTAAAATCTTTTCTAATTTCATTTTGTAGATTTAATTAATTATAGAAAAATTGCTAAGTGGGGAATACAAATATATATTTAATCTGTTAAAATATAACTTCTAAATATATTAAAAATCATAAAAGCATTAACCGATCCACTAATTCAACTACACCAATCGAAGCTTTTTCAGCAATCACTTCAATTTTATTAGTAGAATTGATCGACGGATTGGGATCTATAAAATACACCGGTGTATGTTCTGGAGCATAATGCATTAAACTCGCTGCAGGATAAACTTGCATCGAAGTGCCAACGATAATAAGTAAATCTGCTTTTTCAACTAAACTTACGGCAACTTCTAACATGGGTACTTGCTCGCCAAACCAAACAACGTGAGGCCGTAATTGAAAGTTATGTTCACAGAAATCACCCAAATTTAAATCCTCTTTCCAGTCAAGAATTAAATCTTCATCAAAGGTACTTCTAACTTTAAATAGCTCTCCGTGAAGATGTGTAACCTGTGAACTTCCGGCACGTTCGTGTAAATCATCTACATTTTGAGTCACAATATTTACGTTGTACTTTTCTTCTAATTTAACCAGCGCTTCGTGAGCAGCGTTAGGTTGTACAGTTTTTAATTGTCTTCTACGTTTATTATAAAAGTCTAAAACGAGTTCTTGGTTATTTTCCCAACCTTGTGGTGAGGCAACTTCCATCACATCGTGACCTTCCCAAAGCCCGTTATCGTCTCTAAAAGTTTTAATTCCGCTTTCGGCGCTAATTCCTGCTCCGCTAAGAACCACTATATTTTTCATCTTAATTTTTTTAATCGAAACACTAAAGTTAAAGCTTAAAATTTCAACTAAAAAATTCTACTTTAGCGCTATGAGAGATCAAGCACTTTTAACGTATTTAGAAAGTTATTTAACTCCTAGAAGAATAGCTTTATTTGATAAAGTATTAGCAGAGAGAACAAATCATTTTACCGTTGCAACAGAAGATGTTTACCAACTTCATAATACAAGCGCGGTGATTAGAAGTTGTGATGTTTTTGGTGTGCAAAATGTGCATATAACCGAAGAAAGAAATGTACGTAAGATCGATCGTGAAATTGCAATGGGTGCGCAAAAGTGGGTAAATGTAAATCGTTACCACACCGTAGAAGATTCTGTAAATAGCTTGAAAGAAAAAGGTTACCAAATTATAGCGACAACCCCGCATAATGATGCTTGTTTGCTTGATGATTTTGATATTTCTCTACCTTCTGCTATTTTCTTCGGAACAGAAAAACAAGGTCTTAGCGATGAGTTGATGCAAAAAGCAGAGGGATTTCTTAAAATACCTATGGTTGGTTTTACAGAAAGTTTAAATATTTCAGTTTCCGCAGCGATCATTCTTCAAAATCTAACTTCTCGACTTAAACGAAGTGAAATTGATTGGAGCTTAACTGAAGAAGAAATATTTGATATTAGGATGAATTGGGCGACCAGTTGTATAAAAAGTAGCGACCAAATAATTGAGCGTTACTTTAAGGAAAACTCATAAAGGTTTCTACCTTTCTTTTTACTTTCTTGCTCATCTGCAATGTAAACCGTGTTTTTATCCTTAAAACAAATACTTTCTTTCTGAGTAGATTTTCCGGGTAATTCGTACTGCGTAATTTTTCCGTTGAAGAAATTGTTAGCCGTAAAATCGGTTAACTTCCAAACATATTTTTCGCTAAGTAAAACTATGCTTTTTTGATCTTCAGAAATGCTTGCGGCAGTGATCCAGCATTCGTGACTACCGGAATCACAAGTTTGATAACTTCCAATTTTCTTTGCTTTGTATTTACCTGCTTTAGCAGGAATTTGATATAAGTTTACAGTACCATCGGGGTTTTTACTTCTGTTTTTTGTAAACAGATATAAATTGCCGTCTTTGTATATAAATGCTTCTGAACCAAAATTTCTATTATCTTTCTTCGCAGGAAAATTCTCTTGGTCTTCAAAAGAGAATTCTATTTTTTCTGCTTGAGCTTTTTCCTCTTGATCTAAGAAATCTTTTACAATGTAAATGGCTAGATCTTCACGATCACTTTCATTATTACCAAAATCACCTATGTATAAAGTTCCTTTCTTATCGATGGCTAGATCTTCCCAATCGATATTATGCACGTCTTCAATTTCAACTTCTTTTACAATTTCTCCGTCAGTATTAAATCCATAAACCACACTAGAATTTCCGGAATCATTAATAGCCCAAATTAGGGGAGAACCTTCTAAAATCTCTATTCCGCTAATTTCTTGTAAATGTTCGGGTAAGTGCGCTAAAGTTTTAAGCGTATTTTCTTGAGCGTAGGTTAAGGTTGAAAGGAAAAATAATAGAATTAAACTCAACTTTTTCATTACGTTGCTTTTTTATAATGAAGGGCTCAAAGTTTATACCGAAATTTAATTTTTCTTCTTTAAAACTCGATACTCTTCGTAACAGCCGCTAATGGCATCTAAAATTTGAAGATCGTTGGCAGATTTTATAAAACTTTCTGAATAGTTACAGTTGCGCAAAATTTCATCAATATCTACGCGAGTAACCTGTAATAGTGCTGTAAGTGTTTCTCTGTTGAATTTTTTAGCCAATAGATTTCTAATTTCATCATCTTCTTTCATCTTCCGCAGTTTTTTCATTTGTCGCGGTTTTTTTCCGAAGATATTGTAGAGAAAATCTACGGGATTAAAAATAGATTCTATTGTTCTGGTAAAGGCACCGGGTTGGCTGTCGCCGGCTTCATAACCATAATTTAAACCGGAAATGCTATAACGGTAATTTTCGTAAATAGGTATGTTTTTAGCGTCGATCTCTAAGTAACCGGTAAGTTTTAAAGGCTTAACTGTTACTTCTTCTAGAGCAATACCAATTTCTGTCATTTTAATTTTAACCTCACCAAACTTTTTCCAGTCGTTGGTAACTCTTACCTCGATTGATTTAAAACCAAGGTAAGAGAAAAATAATGTATCGTTAATGGCTGCTTTAATTTTAAATTCTCCCTTATCGTTGGTAACAGTACCAATAACCTCGTTAAGGTTAACGATGTTTACATCTTCTATAGGCAGATCGTCTGCGGCATTTAAAACTCTACCCTTAACATATAAAGTAGAATCTGTTTCTTGACCAAACGTGACAAATGAAAAAACTGCGGAAGATGAAAGAAGATGATGAAATTAGAAATCTATTGGCTAAAAAATTCAACA
>JYMV01043276.1_pt1 | contig 19797 bp, 9 predicted proteins | sample 338911 | NCBI WGS metagenome assembly JYMV01 (sample SAMN03354496, study PRJNA234377) | hydrothermal vent metagenome | biome: Deep sea; feature: Hydrothermal plumes at the Eastern Lau Spreading Center, Western Pacific Ocean; material: Seawater | place: Tonga | collected 2009 | depth 2000 m m
TCCTGAATTGTATTTTTCTTGTATTAGTATCTATCGGTATTAGATCTGTATCTATCTTTGATAATGTAGTAGTATCTATTGGTGCAGTAGTCACATAAGATGCTACCGGATATGATTCTCCTGAGTTTCCTATTCCTATACCGAGCCTCTGCCATGGAGAGGCGGTAGACGCAAGCGACATATCTGAAGAAATATCATACGAGTATCCACTATTATGTTTAAGCAAAACGTCATTGCCGTCATATGTCAAGAAATCGAAGTACAGCCTACCTGTTTCATTTGGTGCTGCAGTATACAATGAGAAGAAATAGTTCTGATCCGGGTCTATACGGTCTACTTCTTGAGCGACATAGTGGTCTAAGTAGTTGCCTGTCGGAACATCGAAGATCAGCATATTCTCACCCATGAGAGGCCTCAACGCGCTGAACCCGCTAACTTGGACCATTGCTCTAGAAGATATTCTCCCATCTGTTTTAAGCATGTAGTCGAATGGAACTTCTGCTCCAATATGCATAAAGGTAGTTGCCCCTAGAATTCTCGCAACGAACTGTTCAGTTATGTTTAAGTTAATAGGATCATTAACTGTAGTAGAGTATACTCCACTATTAGACTGGTGTGCATAAGCTGGATCATCTTGAACAGTAGAGAACGGATTAGCTACATATATAAAATCTGATGTATCTATGTTGTAATCAACTATAAGGTCAGATACTACATTACCGTATTCGAATTGTGAGTTAAGCGCAAGATTGGAATCCTGATGGAAGTTTAGTTTTACTCCTTCGGGAGACATCTCGGTATTAAACTCATATGGAAGTAAACTATTAGAATCTAGCAACCGAATTGTATCATCGGTGATAACAACAGGTGCAGCATCTTTAGGATCTTCCGGGAAAATATATCTCTTTATACCATCCCTGATCCTGAATCTATACATAACATCTCGTAGTGTGAATTTCTCATGATCACTAGACCAGAGTCTGACCTTGCCATGTATCGCTATAACATCAGCTTCTGATGTTATGTCTAATCCTTTATGCTTGAGTACAAATTTATCCCCAAAAATCTCAAATGAATCACTAGAAGTAACCTCTTTGCCAGATACGTATAGGACAGGAGATCGTATCTCTCTGGGCATAGTAAATATAGTCTGCCTGATAGCATCTAGCGTATACGCTTTTTTATCAGCATAGAGGTAGTATGGCTTTTCTCTTATGAAGAAAAATCCAGACTTTACCTCTGGCATCCAACAGCTGATAGAAGACTGATACTGTTCTGTAACAGCGTCTATGTGAGAAAGGACACCACCAATTGTGCACCCTACATTATCTGCATTCTGTAAATCAGGATCACTCTCCACAGTTGCGCCAAAGAAATCTGCTGCGATAGCTACTTCATTAGCTCCAATAGTAGGTGCGGATCCACGAGAGTTACCTAGTATATCTGAACAGAGAAGAGAATCATCTATATAATCATCTAGCTCATCTGCAGGGTCTCCGCATACCTCCTTACCCATAGCTATACAAGGTGAAGAAGCCAGCATGTTCAGATCTATGACTGAATTGCTTATCTCAGTATTTTGTACTATAAATACGGGATCTTGTGAAATAGAGAACCAATCACCATTTATGTTATTTCCTGTTATATTTCTCCAGTCATTTAATGTTTCCACCAGCGTAACTGCGACTGAACCATCTGCTAGTTCTTCTCTAATTTTAGCTACGTTGCCGTTAAACGAATATAAATTGTTAAAGTTTGATTGTAGATTAGTCAGGTCTCGCTGATTTATCATCAGTGTGTTACCTGCAATAGTGAACAATAAATTATTGATCAGCGTAGCTTTGCCATGATCAAGAACGCCTTGACCCTGATCTTTCTGTAATCCGATATAGACACAGGTGTCTGTGTCGGAGGAGGCCTGTTGGTCATTAAATACAGTGTTATACACGAGTGCCACGTCTTTGACTAGCGTAGTGACTATACCGTACTTCGCATTAAACACTATATTATTTAAAATTTGTGCCTGGTCAGACTGGTATATCCATATACCTACATTCTGACTGTCTAAAACGATATTCTTTTCTATGATTAGATTATGACAATTAGGTCCAGTAGAAATACCTTTCAGGAATCCTCGAAAGTACATCCTTCGGATAGTGACATAACTGGTACCTAACCCAATAGAACATCCATTAATAAAAGATCCGGTAATAACTTTAGTTTTTAACGCATCCATAATTGGTAGTATATTATTAGCTGCACCTATAACTAGTCTATTGGTTGCTGTTGGCTTAAATATATTTTCTGGTATAAAAAATCCAGCATATACTCCATCTTCTGAAATAATAATATTATGTTCTTCGGTAAATTCAGTAGAGCCTTGATCAATCACTAGCTGGCTAATAGCATCCTGGACTTCTGCGTATAGTTGATTAGGTCCTACGAAATAATTGGCCATTAGTCCGTCACCATTCCAGCAGTATTCTCACCTGCGCTAATGGGAGGTGGACCAGATACGCCAGTGACAAGTGCAGTTTGGGAAATGATCTGAGTAGTTTGAAGTGGAACAGTCACTGGAATAACTCGAGTGGATTTCTCTCTGACAGCTACAAGTAAATCTGTATTTGAGCCAATACCACTCTTAAGCTGATCTGGATCTACTCCTATATAGCTTAGCTTTGATCCATCAATAACGTTGGAGTAGTTATATGCGTATGCCTCGTTACTGCTTAGTGAGGTTATAAACCCAGAGTTCTGCTGAGCCCAATACCCATAGGTGAAGTCATAGTTAGTCGGGAGAAACACCTTGCCTATTGCTTCGTTTTTATCTGTTTGCCATACACTTCTGTCTGCTACAGCAAGGCCCCACTCTATCTTAAATTTAGCAGATAGATTATCTGCATACATATTTATCTTGGTACCAAAATAATTATTATGCTGATTAACATACTGGCTCTGGAAGCCTTCATCCTGGAGTGATTCTATATTGCAGTTAGCCCACTTAATAGGTAATCCAGTCAGCTTATTTCCGCCATTATCCAAAGATATTCTGTCAAGTACAACAGAGCTATGCATCTTTTGTAGATAATCTATTGGAGATCCAGTATCAACGATAGATCCAGTTGTGACAGAGAATAAAGGAACTTCGTTAATTGCTATATCTGTTATAAAATCAAATGCATCTTTAACGACCTTATCTTTTTTATTCAATGTCTCTGTATACAAATATGAGATGAATATGGGTTGATCTAATAGAGAATTGTTCTTGAAATACAATCTATCATTCTTTGAATACCAATTCTGCTTGTTAGGTATTTCATTCCCGATAGGAGATTCTACCTTTATCACGGAAGAGGTTGGATCCTTTTTTAGAGCTATACTCCAGTCGAATGCATCGATTTTATGCCTCTCATGTTTCACATAGAATAAATCGCAAGCCACCTCGACTTTACTAGATGTAATCATTATTGCTGCTGCATTATTAGGATAATCTCGTACAAAATTTGAATGAGGTTTTACTGCAAGAGAGGTATCATCGAATGTAATGTCTAGTTCTCTTATCATAGAATTGAGCAATGGCAGATACGTAGTACCTCCACGATGAGTATATACATCGAACAATCTGCGCTTATAGTTGATATTATCTTCTTTTGGTATTCGCTTTAGCCCTATTAGGTAACCAAACTTATCAAATAGATTATAAAACTGGTTATATCTTTGTTCAGATGTGTTTATATTTATGTTTATTATCTTATATCTGGAATAGGTTCCCTTCTTATCTATCGCTCTGATCAACAACTTCTCTTTTACATTATGTATTGGTACTTCTGCGGACCATGCAGTAGAGCTAAGGATAGTCGTATTCCTAGTAGATCCGTTTATCTCTATATTGGAGATATCTGGAGATTTGCTGCCAGCGATCGTGGTTGTTATACCATTAACCTTTTGATCGTACCTATCTATGCTCCATGAATAATCGAATATAATTGTCTTTGGTTCAAAGAATTGTACCTGAGAAGGGAATCCCCTAGACCCATTTTCTGCTACAGGTATGACACGCCATAGATATTTATGATATTCGGCATTAACTAGTTCAATCATATCTATAAGATCTATAGTGTATGAAAGCTTTTGCTTTAGCGGCGTCTCATAATCTATATCAGATACAACATTAGACCCTACAACGAGATTAGTAAACTGCTTCAAGAGGGGATTAGACTTGATCTGCTGGTCTAGTATGAACGGCTCAAAGTTATCATCTAAGTTTTCTTTACCTAAGTCTGGAGTTATCTCAAGTATATAACTGGAAGGCATTTCTGCCTCAATAGGGACACCTTCATATCCGGTAAGATCGACTAGCCCGGTATAGACAACTCCAGTAGTAGTCTCTATCATATCGGCAAATGAACTTTGCCAATAATATGTTAAGTCGCTATAGGATCTTGTTACTGAGTTATAGTCGGCTGGGATTTCTGGCCTAGGTAAGACTTGGCTACCGACGCCAACGTTGATGGCACCAAAAGGCTGGGTGAATCCGTCAAAAGGGGCTCCTTCTGGTACTCCGGTATGTGCCATCCTAAACCTCTATTTTAATACGGTACCAATGGCCTGCCTCTACTGATACAAGAATTGTTTTTCTATTTATCTCGGGCGTACCACCTATTACTTGACTTACAGTTGTCCCAGGGCCATCAATATCGGTACCAGCCTTATGGATAGTTATCTTATAATCTTGAGCTCTAAAATCTCCACCTAGATTATGATACAGAGTTAGAGAAGTTAAGATACCAGTCCACTTCCATGTAGAGTCATACTTGCCAGCCGGCCTATAGGTAACAAGTGTACTGGAGTCCAAGGTACTTGAGATGCATTCTGCTTCTCCAACTATAATACTCTGGTCACTAGGAACCCCATAATTTGATCCGTACCATATTCCATCAGTTTCCATGAATGGAGATGATTCGTCATTCTCATTCGATAAAAGTAAATACTTGGTATCATCAACTGTTGGATCGATAGAGATAGCAAGATCACTATCAACATTAGACTTTACTATACCTCTGATATTGGCGACTACCGGGTTAGTAGTACTAGGGGATACTTGGAAGTTGGAGCCAGCGACACTTACGAAATTGGGATTGCAGAAATATGGATTATAAATTTTGTATGACATGCCAGATGCAGGTACGGAGCTTAGTACTCTCGATAGCTGCCAGCCAGTAAGATCATAGTTGTAGGCGGCTATAGGAATCTTCTCCCCATTGCTTGGCCCACTTTGAATATCCAATATCCATGTGCCGTCATCGAATCTACCTGTGTAATGTAGACCTCCAGTAATTATCTGATTGTCAGACATACTCGTATCTATGACTAGATTGCCTGTAGTAGAGTCTTGGGTAGCTGCGCCGATTGCTCCACCGGTAATAGTTCCGTCCTCTGCCATTTGACCAATAGAACATATATTGACAGTATCGCCACACCAGTCAGGTCCAGCAGGACGCATATACTTATGCCTATTGGCTATATATGAAGGATCTAATCCATCTACCAGTGAAGGTCCGGTTCCATCATGATTCCCTAAAATAATATCTCTGTTGATAGTTACATCGTGCTCAGTAGTACTGCCTATCTGATCTATCTTGCCGCTAACTACTAGATCTCCAGCAACATAAACTTTATCCGCAGTTCCATCGCCAAGATATGTATTACCATTAACCTGCAGATTCTGTTGAAATACGTTTGTTTCTGACGTAATTGTTGTATTCATTACTGTATGATCACCTAGAGTGAATAGGTCTCCAGCGATATACGTATTACCATAAATCCTTAATGCATCCCAAATTCCACTATTCCTATCAGTACCGCTCACTAAACCAGATTGAACAGAAATAGCAGAAAAATCTGTGTTCCTACTAGTTCCAGTAGGAGACATACTTACGAGGCCTGATATATTAAGGACATCGCTAGTATGGTCTGTTATGGTACCGGTGATAGGATCGTATGTAGCTGAATCATTAAACGTGCCGCGGTATACCCGGAACTCTTTTGCATTAATCTGAACTATATCTTCTGAGTTTCCTAAAGTAATCTCATTAGAAGTTGTTCCAAGAGACCCAAAAGTTATGTTATTAGTCAACCCTTGAACATGTATTCTATTCGGGAGCTTATTATCTATTTTAGCATTTCTGGTTTTGACTAATATCTCTGCAGATCTTACACCCTCGCCACCTTCGACTGGTCCTGGTCCTGCTCCGGCCCATATCTCAAGCTTATGCAATACGTCCTGCATCTGACTTATATACTCGCCATAGTATTTATCAGGATCAGCAAGATAGGTTAAAGTAAAGTCGCTGGCAGGCAATGATCCATCAACAAAATACACTATTCCGTGGTTATAGTCAGTGAGCCCCGTATCTATCGTACCAAAAGTGGATGTTACAGTACTTCCGAGTCGAGGCTTATGGTTCATATACAGCGCGTTATTATCAGCAGTATTTATATCGCCAGTTATATGCTTCTCATCGCTAACAGATACAGAAACCTGCTGGTCATCTGTCTTATTGACAAAGACATCATAGTATGTAGGCCAGAGTATATTCGGAGCGGTAGGATGATATGGGTTGTTTTGTACTAGCCTATTAAGGCTAGTATCGATATAAGAAGTATTCTTATCCGGCGAACTATCTGAATGAGTTGTGTATGCCATGTTTATCCTATGTCACGCAAATTTGATCGTATTTCTCTCTGGTAAAGAACTGCCCGTCTCCAGCATCTATGTAGTAATCATATGCAAAATTGGTCCCATACTTGGTCACTCCATCATTCGTCTCTATCACAAACTTGGATCTGCTTCCCTCGACTTTGCCTATCTGGCTGAACAAAACACTTCCTGTTTCAACTCCGGTATCGAACAAACTCGCAGTAGTATCTGGAACCTTAAAGTCTTGAATACACTCAAGATAGGTTCCCTGCGGCCCCTTATTTGGGGATATAAACTTAAATGTATAGTATACTCTAGCGCCCAAGGACTCTCTACAAAAAGCCACTAAATAATCATGATCAACAGTAAGGGCTCGTATCGCCAAAGTATACGTCTCTGCTCCAGAGCTCATATGATCTTTTATCACTGTATATCTATCTATATCATCACCAAAGTAGTCTCTTTCCGATATAGAGAATGAGCCGTGATCATCTCTAAACCTCAGAGAGGTCTTTGATATCTTGCTGGCGTCAGATCGGTGTGGTTCCCATTTTATACTAGATAGCAAAATATCATATATATTAGTGATTGACCCTCTTGTATTATGGCTAACACCATTTTCGGCTGTTTCTGTTACAGAGATGAGTCTTGTCGGGATTGCATTATTGTAAAATGACTCTTCATTTGCACATAAATTTATCTTTGTTTTTGGTCTAATATCCATATATGAGGTATTTGAATTTAAGACTATTGAAGATTGGCTATAGCTAGAAGTATTATTGGAGTATACATCATATGTAGTATCAGATAATTCCGTAGGATTAACCCATGGCAATATATCTCTGGGTGAATTTTTCCATCTAGTTGGGATAGTGCCTATTTCTAACTGGATACAATCAATATAAGCCAAGAAATCACTAGTGCTATTAGTGTAGTCTGACTTTATACAGCATTTTACATAGGCAGATGGTTTACTAAGGGAGATAGATCCATGTATCCTTCTCCAATAACTTATCTGTCCGGTTGAATTATCTGAGAGGATTCCCTCCTCTGTTGTAGATAAAGGTATATCAATAGATGTTTGGTCGAATGTACCATCAACATATAGAACATCTAAGTGTAGTGCTGCACTACCGGATGCGTTCAAGTCTACTAAGGATGAATTATTTGGTATATTCACAAATGCAGACAGCACGATATTTTGCCCAGCAGAAGCTTTAGCAGAATAAGACTGATATATAGAAGCGTACTCTCCTGAATTAGTCTGGACCTGCAATGCGTTACCGGCACTTAGACAGTGGCTTTCAGATAACTTTACTATTGATCCAGTTGATTTATCGATGCTCCATTGACATGGAGTATCTGATATAGCTCTACTTGGTATCGCAAAATCTGAGTTATACAGGATATTTTCTGTTCTACGATCTGAATCATCTGGAATTTCTTGTGGATAATCTGAAATATATCCAGAGTGTATAACGTCAGTTTCTGCTAAATCGATAAAAGCATTTTTTCTGGCTAAAAGAAATTGGTGGTATGTATATTCTGCATTCATAGCCATACTATTTATAAGCTGCTGATAGTTACTCGTCTCTTCATACCTGCCTGCGTGCCAGAAAGGTAGAGCATTGCATATCATCTGTGTATGGTCTGACCAATATCCGACTAGCTTGAAAGAAGTACTAGCCTCATTGGCCAAAAAACTATAGCCTATATCTAATTCGATAGTATCGGTAGATATTGGCAGATAGCTATACTTTAGAGTGAGCTCGTTATACTCTACTCTGTTGTAGGCGTATGTGATCTTTAGGGTGTTATAGTCTGTGGCCATTCAACTAGACTTCCCCGATAATACCTATTGTAGTGGACGCGCCAACCTCTGAAGGAAGATTAGCTGGTATGGATTGTTTAATCCAAAGACTAAATGAATCATCTTGTGCTAGATCAGATATACCCATACTTGTCGCATTTACTATCCCGATAGGTTCGATAAAATTGCTAGAAGACACGGGGTACCCAGTAGGGTTTGTACCATAGTCAATGGTGGTGCCTGTAGCGATCTGTATTTGTCCGGGATGCTTAACATTATTCAAAAATATTCTAGGATTTGTAATAGTAGGAGAACCTGTATTCACTACAAATATCTTCTGAAATCTCAATCGAGCATCTTGTCCTATATAGTCGCTAACCCCTTCCGGAAATACATCACTAAGTGTAGATCCTACTTCGTTACTTAGGTTTATCACACCACCGACATTGTTTGCATCTGGAGGACTAGAAGTATTCCAAATTGTAGACTGGTAAAAAGTTACTTCAAGTGCCATTATTGCCTCACCATTATCGGGTTAATCTCATCCTCGTCAGGAACAAAGAGTTCATCCTCTTCTAATCTTATATTTCTTATCGCTTGAATCTTCTTATTGATGCAAAGAAATACAACCTCTGAATTTGAAATAGACTGATCAGTATTCATAACCTCGGTTATTATACGATTCATAGATAGCTCATCACCGGGATTCATGGATCCTATGAGCGATCTTATCTTAGACTCTGCACGCATCATCATTGTTTCTTTATATCTGTCTGAAATAGAAGATTGAAAAGATACCATCACCTCAATTTTTATCGGTATATAGTCAAATTCTCTTATATTGAAAGCTATACCAAATCCAGAACTAACGGCTAAAACCTTTCTCACTGAGCTAATAGTAGCCTGGGAAATTCTGTTCCCTACGGGAATAAGAAATACATCATAGCTTCCTGATCCAGAAACTCCGGGCCTAATATCAACTCTAGAGATATCTCTATATCCCATTAGCCCACTTCTAATCATTGTTTCATTCGGGCCCTCGGAAGATACAGCTGCAGCAGCTATCCTAGTTCTAAGGGATTCGTCATTTTCGATGGCTAAAGAATTATCTATACTCTGAGTATTTGTCACAAACAAATTAACTGGACCTAGATTATGGCTTGTCATCGTATTTGGTCCGTAGTTCATAGCAGCCTCAGAGCTTGCGTTTGCACCAACAAACACAAATGTATCTGTATTATTGAAAGTAACTGTTCCAGATACAATTAGAGATATGCTATCTACCTCATTAGTTATTATAGTACCAGCGGCTATCGAGTTACTCCCAATTACTCTTGCTAATGTATTAACCCCTCTTACATAGAATTTTATGTTCTTATCACCAGCAGTAGTTATATATTTATCACCAATTCTTCTCGTTATTCCAAAAATAGATCCGAATAGGTCGAGATAATATCCAGAAGCTGTATCTAAATGCGTAGAGGCAGACGTTTCTGATACAGACCTAGACAGCTCGGCCATTTGAGTATTCATTATATCTGCGATACTTCTTACTGCACTACCTGCACTAACATTAGTGAATGGAGTGTTGGCGAGTAGAAAATTCATACTCTCTGTTTGAAACTCACCAAAAGTTCTTCTCTTTTTTGGCATTATGCTACTGCTTCCAATGTCCCATTATTGAAATCGTACCTATAGGCCAGTATCATTTCTTCGGGTACAACTTTTGCATGAGCTTCTATTAGTATCTCATCTATCCTTATTATAATTCCAACCTCATGAGGGCTAACAGGAACTACTCTAATGGAATACTCTGGTCCATCTAATATTCCCTGATCTCTTAAACCATATTGTATTTGTAGTTTAATCATACTCCTTATATTGCTATTATTGGGTTTACCTAGATAGCTTGTTGGGTTTGCACCAAAATCTCTAACCGGCTTATACCCATTAGGTTCAGTTAGTAAGCAAAAAGTGATAGCCCTAAGCATAGATATAGACGCAGTAGATACAGCTAGATCACCAGCAGTTACTACTAAGTCACCAGTTACAGTGGTGTCTATGTCCAGATCAGCGTACATCTATTCACCTTGGTTGGAACGAGTCATAATCAACCACCTCATATATATATTTTATATCTGTATTATACTCATCTCGATCAATCTCATCTAACCCACTTATTATCTCAGATCCTAAAGCCAGTATAAACAAGTATTTGCTATTATCTGGATTAAGTATCGAGAAGGGGACTAGCGGCGTTGGAGGTATATCTGCGGTTAGCTTGTCGAAAGAGTTCCCGCCCATACTCACATTCTCTGGCGCCGCTTCAATTTGAAGTCCATCTGATCCAATTACAGTCATATCTTGGTCTACTGATAAACCCCAGCTATCGTCTCCAACCTCTATTCCCGGAGATAGGTTTAGTTTCCCCTTAGTGAGATTCCAGGATAAGGGGCCTATATTCTCATCTCCCCCAGATAGAAAATTAACTGCGACTTTCCACCAAGCCTTTTCTATTGCCATTATTAGTCCCTTTCTGGTCGTGACCAGTTTCTATGAAGCTCTATAGTTCTTTTCTCACAATCATCTTGCAATATCGATTCCACTCCATTTCTTAGATTCATAGAAAGTGTATTATCGTTAGACACATCCGCATTTTTTATCTGGCTAGATACTCCAGACACGCTAATACCTGTATTCCTTAGATCATTATAGTTATTATATTGTATATCTTTTATAGTTATATTCTCTACTGCCTCTTTGCTTTCTCTACCCATACGAATATCAAGAAGGATATCGGGGCTAGGCCTTGCTGTATAGTCAAGTTTATGTGCACCAAACATTCTTTTAGGGATTTTATAGGAATTAGTATAGGCAAAGTATCCTGCAAAGAGAGAAGCAAGATTCAATCGATCATCCTTTTGGCTAGTCTTATACCCCTCAATTAGTTTTTGCTGAGTCTCATTTAAAAAACCTTTATAAAAATCTACCATTCGCCGCTCTTCAATAATGCTTCGATCTCGAGAGACACGAGTTACGGCTGTGCGTACAAGGAAGTCTGGTTCTCCTACCTTAGCAAATATTTGTAGCTCTGACCAAATTCTCTGCTCCATTAGTATGACAAATACCTCCAACCCAGATGCTATCTCACCGCTGCAATATGATAGTCCATCCTGAAAGTTACCTCCTGGATCAAGATATGGACCTCTGTATATAACAGCAGATATCGTTTTTACGTAATTACTTAAACCTATGAGTGGATCTTGTTGGATATACTTAAGCATCTTTTCATTAAATGTTTTTCTAGACACTGTATTCTTTCCTATTCTTCTGGATGTTGTCCGAGTGCTTCAAAAACATCAGTGCCACCGTAATCAGTACTAGAAGCCCATATCTCACGCCACATATACCCTAGTTCAGTATATAGGCCGTTCCACCCACTCTTATCTAGCACATCGTATAAGTCTGGCAGTGCTGCAAAAGGGGCACCATTATATCTCAACAACGCAACTTTTGCAGGAAGGAAATTTGCACCACTAAACGCGTCAGCACCTCCTTTCTTGAATAATGGACTACCTGTTATTGCAACTGGGCTAAAAAATTCGTTTGCTATACTAGTGGTGCCTTGGACCATTGTTCTACCCATCGAATATAACGAAGCCTGAGTCATTCCTCTTCTGATATTATTAAAAATAGCGATATTGCCAAGAGTCGTTGCATCATATACATCATATATAGCAGCAGCCGGACTTACACTACCCCTGGCGGCCTCTGTGCTTGCAAACGCTCTGGCTCCTTTATCTGGTGCAGTACGCATTGCACTCCATATCCCTGGGAGCCGTTTTGAAGCTCTCCCTACTCCCCATTTACCACCATGAGTTAAAGTTCTAGCGGCTGCCTTTGTGGCTGCCCAGGCTCCCACATTTTTACTAACTGCACCTATGCCGATTCTAACAGGAGCCCACATAACGCCAAGCACTGTATTCAAGCCAACCTGACCAAGTTTTACAGCCCCGCCAATAACTGGCAGCACGAATGTGGCAATTGTGACAACATTCATTACTGCGTCAAATGTTCTTCCGTGGGCCATTGAATACATTATCCTTTGCCACCATTTAGCGTCATAGGTTGCTAACGTGCTATTTTCTACAGTTAATGCAGATGGAACTATTGTAGTTGTCCATCCATTAACTGCACTAAAGTTTTGTATTACCCTTTCTACCATTACAGTCCCATACATATTATTCACATCATCGACAATAACCACTTTATCGTATGGTTTAATATTTCTACCCAACATAATCAGATTGCCACGGTACATCTTAGATAAACCTTGTGCTATTCTATTCTGCATTACACGCATGGCTAGTTCTGGTGAAGTAGCATTGATCTCAGTAAACGGTTCTATTATATCGCGAGGCCCTGGCTGTGTTCCTCGGTAATTAACTCCACTTACGCCATGCGCTGGATACGTACCAAAATCCTGTCCTGGTTGTATCCTGAATACTGTATCATTTCTTGAGTAACCCGTAATTCCTGGCTCATCAATTCCATAAGCAAACATGCCATATTCGCCATGACCTGCCGTCTCTGTGACAGTATCTTTGGGGACTCTTAGATTAATAGCGCTCCACATATCAGATCGTGAAACCGTTAAATTATTAGCTATTAAATCATGAGTGCTGCTTACTACATGGGTGTCTCTAAATATCTTATAATTAAATGGCATAGTGATTCTGTCATCATCATCCATTTTCATTAATTCTCTAAGCTCAGCATCCATTTCAGTTGGATCAGTATTGTTTAGTACTTCATCGGCTAACATAAGAAATTGTTTATATTCAAAAACAAATTTATCCATTATTGGTTCTGCATTGGATCCGGTCAACCAGTTACCGCTAGACGTATAGAGCTCCCCTAAATTACTTAGCTTCGTTTCTTTTGCTGTATCGCCAGCAGCCCAGGCTGCCAAATCTGTTCCAAAGATCTTATCTATCATCTGGAATTGTACTGGTGCCTTACCTTCAGCAAATAAATCGTAAACCCCGAATACCCCTCTTAATAACAACCCTAATGGATTGTAATCGCCAACCTCATGCATCATCTGCTTATCCTTGCGGTCCTGTGCGCTATTTGCAATACCCCAACTCCTATAGTGAGTTCGGTCGATAATATCTATGAAAGACAACAGCTTTATTGGGCGTTCATTTGCAATGTTAACCTTTACCTTAGATAAAGAAGACTTGCGAAATATGTCATATATAGCGCGAGCGACGCTTGTATCGAACCAGCCCGAGGCATTTACAAGAGTACCTGCAGCTGTACTTTCCGTAGACTGTCTGACTTTTCTATAGTCTTCTATCGAAGATACTACTAGTGGATATAGCCGATTAATGCCAGACGCCTCTTCCCTTATAAGATGCCTACTCGCACTACCAACACTATATATACTAGTCACTTCGTCCATCTCCTCTAATGTATCCCGGCTATCAAAGTAAATATTTCCTATTCCTTTTGAAACTTTTGCGAGGGCATCAGTGTGATCTCTAACATCCTCTACAGATATACCTAGATACAGGGCAAATAAATTTGCATGTACTTCATCCGACAATGCTATAGCGCTATCTTTTTTGCCTATTCTTATACCGGATGCGGGATTGAAGAAAACGTTTTGGCATAATTCCTCCAGATCCTCATCTTCGTATCTTGGAGGATGGACAGTTCCATCTGACCCTTTTACTATCATGCCATCGAGAATCATATAGTTCTCGTCATCAAATGGATTAAGCCATGTACCCCCAAGTCCTTGGTTCAATAACTCTGACCCCTTAGCCCTGTTATGCCGTTTTATCTTCTCTCTAATTACTGTACTCTTTTTGTTTATCGCATTACCCAATAGATTATATTTACCATTTAAATTAAATATTGATTCCTGAGATTTATGTAAATTATTAATTATTGTAGTATATTTTCTTTCATCATCAGTAGCTTTTCTAAATTCATAAGGCCCAGCTGGATCACCAATAAACAATGTTGCATCTTGTTCGTAGGGAACTACAGTGGCAATAAAATTAGGCATATATCTAACGACCTCCCTGATACTATCTATCACAGGACCGTTAGTCACAAGATACTCATTTGTTTTATTGATCACAGCGCCGTTACTCTCTGCGGAATATATATTTCTTCTAAGATCATATCCTGTAAAACCAAAATAATTAGATTCAAGAAAGGCAGGAGTAAATATTCGTATTATCTGTGTCGCGGCGAGGGGATCCTGACCCTCATCCTCATACCTACGCTCAGTCACAGTGTCGGCTCCAATGAGGGATTGAATTACATTATCATTAGAATCGTATCCCCAGTTATGGTTTTTTGAGCCGAACGGACCTCCCCTCCTATATGGCTTAGCAATAATTTTTTTGCCAAGATGTGGAGTTCCTTTTCGGTCTACCGATTGTGAATTCTTTAAATCTCCTAATAATATGAAATTTATTATTCTTAAAAAACCAAACGTGTAAGGATGATCTACTAATGGGACTAAATGCCGAAGATTTTCCATCCAATCTTCCTGCATAAATCCGCCGAAGTCATATTGAAGTTCTGTCTGAAATCCTTGTGCTATAATCTCTACTACATTGCCTAATTTAACTTCAGCTATTTCTCCGGTGAATACAGTCTTTAAATGATTTACATTATTTCCATAACCCATTTTTACCATGATATGGATACCCGGTCTAAGTAGTATTTTTCTTAAGAATTTTCCTCCAGCATCATCTATATATTGTATCAACTCAGTGTCTTCAGGTTTAGTATTCCGTATACTCTTACTTGCATCCTTTTTATTGACTCTGATATTGCTAACTGCTCTATCAACAAATGATTGTGAGGATAAGATTCCTCCAAAATTACCTAGCTTCATAGTACAGACATCTGTGTCATATATATTAGAAGAGATTGAACATTCAACTATATCACTAAAGCCATAGAAGTCATCTCTGTAATGTACTTGTTCGCGATCTTCCTCTATGAAGTATAGCCTTATTGTAGGAAAGCTTCTAAGAGCCGACTCGATTAAATCTGGCGTATGGGCTAATTGTTGCTCATGTATACCTTCTAATCTTTTGTCATCGAGCATTGCAATTGACATATCGGATATTGGATTGTAGATTATCGGTTTATCATATGTTCCCGCTATTTTTGTATGGTACTTACCCTCATTGTCTTTTACCAATGTAAGTATTAGAAATTTATCGCTAGTTACAAACTCTATAATAGAAGATTTACCACTTATCATATCCTCATAGTAGGTTTGGATCAGATCTAGGCTGCTATCTTCATCTGATAACATAATATCCTTATCCTCTAACTCCTGTTGAAGTTGAACCTTAAAGCTTTTAACGTTAGTTTCGTTTCCTTTGGCTACGCTTTTGATAGCATCAGCTATAGCTACAGCATAATCTTTGATAAACTTCTCTTTATTGAGATTAAACTCAAGATTTTCATCATTCAGAGCACTCGCTCTTGCTCTAGCATTATCGTAATAGTTATTTTCGTTCATTGGGAGATAGAATGTAGACCCACGGAGTGTATCCTTATCATCATCTTTGGTTTTGGATACTGCAACGGCTTCCGCGATTAGCTGCTTGTCTCTAAACCTCCAATAGAATATATCCGGATCAATAAAATCCTCAATCTCAGATGAAACAGTATCTGAGATATCTGAAATTGTCATCAGCATCAATTTCTGATGTGGTATTTTGGAAGGTATTACTCCTTTGTCTCCGCATTTTGGAGCGAATACTTCCATTAAATTGTTTCTTACTAGACTGGGATCGAACACATCCCAAGGTCCTCTTGGAGGTGGAGATATATTCGGAGTGAAAGCAGCAATGGTGCTGATATTAGTTAACTCAGTGGAGCTAAATAGTTCTTCATATGTCGGTAGAGTCAGATCTGGATACATATCTACTCTAACATCCTCAAACTGCTCTGCTTGCTTTTTCTCTTTCTCAATTTTAGTTATATTTAATTTTGCCTCCATGCCATAGGCTTTGAGAAATAACCATTCTGTCTCATCATGTTGGTCTGTCCTTATATCAAACTGAAACATAGCTTGGTGCAAAGTCATAAGATTATATAGTATGGTAAATGATTGGTGAGTTGACTCGTAATGGACAAGATTTTCGAAACTTTTTCCTTTTTCTGTATGCTCACGATTCATTACAACCTTGAGAATATTATCCCATAGAGTTTTAGGCAGTATTTTCTTTTGTGTATGGTATATATCAAGTAGATTTTTTGCAGTAAAAGTATGCTCTAACCCATAGAGAGAATCGTCGAAATCAGGCCACTCCCAATCTAGAACATCAATATCAGATCCGTTGAGATATTGATTATTAGCAAGATCATCTCTCAGTTCGTAATAATCATTCTCCTCTGTATTTATTCCCAGTCCCCACTTATGCGCCCAAGTATTCTTCTGCTCAGTCCAATCACCAAAGAGTCCTCCTCTTCCTTTGTACTCTTTATTTTTATGGATAAAGGGATCGTCATACTCTACACCGAATAAAACCATGTGAAGGGCTTTAGAGAATATCGTTTGTTGCTTACCTTCGAGAGGGTCGCCCTCATCGTCTCTATCTATCTCAAAATAATAATCACCAAAAGATAAAGCTCCTTCCCTGTCGCCTCTTATCGACCCAAAAGCAATATGGATTAATGCCTCATGAATCCTGCTTCTCCAAAAACCGATACGCATTGACACTAATTCGGGAAAATCATATAGTAGGTTTCCTGTGGGTCTGAGTCTCTTTTCACCTGATTCCTTATGGATCTTATCTGCTATTATTCCCATGAATAATGTACCATAAGGAATACCATGTTCCCCATAAGTAGGGTTTAGTATAGATTCTATGTGGTTACTATCTTGATTGACACCGATTACTGACATTAGAGTATCTAGCATTGTTAAATGATCTGGGTTAGTAGGTCCCGAACTGGAGGTTCTACTATGCAGGTAGGTGCCATTTGGGTCTCTGAATTCGAGTATTCCTTGGGATACCGCCCATATTTTGTAGAGATCATATAGATAATCCCATAAATCGTCTGTTGCCGATTGAACTATACCTCCTTTTTCAAGCTGCAACCTGTTAGACGAATCTATGTTCTGAACATTCTCAACAAAATTGATGATCAGTCTGTATAGACCAGGCGAATCTGGATCAGATTCTATTGTTACTGACTGTGGAGTTACTCTAGAAATTCCTAGCGAATTGATGAGTGGATTTTCTATAAATCCGAAAGAGCTAAGTAGATACTGAGATTTTTCAGCATCAACTATCTGGGCCTTCATGGCCATAAAATCTCTTATTATTTTTTTATCTGTAACAGCTAATATCATTTGAAAAGAGCTAGAGTTCATCCCCATATATTGAACAGTAGGAAATTGTGATCCCATTAGAGGTATATCAACTGTCTTGGAGTTAAATACCGCAGAGACCTTTTCTAGAACTACTGGAGCTTGGTTATCTGTTCTAGCATATTTTTTACTTGTAGTATCGAAGAATATAGTCCCGTTATGGATATCCATATAATATAATCTTACATCGTTATTAGTAAGTTCGTTTAAAGGTGCACTGGCTACTGAACTATCTGGAAGACTCTTTCGTGCAAACAAAAGATCTTCATCTTTTTTGCTATGCAGATTTTTTGATGCTAAGCTAACATATCTTTTTCCCCAGTAGCATTCATTGGGATCCAATGTACGTTTACCATTTATATCTCTGTACGTTATTGCTCCATAGGGAAACGCAGGTGAGTTAATTATACCAAAGCTGAATCTACTCAGTACGGCACCAGGCATAGCCTCTAATGTCTGAATGCTCGCACTTTTAAAACATACTGGAACAGGAAATTTAAGCGAGTCATTATCTTGTTCATCAGCATCAAATTCTGATATATCCCATCCTCTACCAGTCTGGCCTTTTGGGCCCCTCTCTGTAATGCTATCAAAAATAGCCCTTAGTCCTATATCCAGATCAGGGCTATCGGATTGGAAAAGACCTTTAATCTCACTAAGATTGTTAGTATCTATTTGTTCAAAAAGACTAGCAAGTTTCTCTTCGTATGTATCGCCAGTAATGGCGTCGGAAGCATACATCTCGCTGATAACACTGAATAGCTTAGGAAAGGTAAACTCATTGATAAATACGGTAGATAGTGCAGACGAGTATATCGAGTTTATCGGCATAAACTTAAACATATGATATAGATTTATAAAACTAGGATAGTCTTGTTCCGTAGATGAAAAGGTTTCAAAATCAGGATAGATTATATCTATACTTACTGTGTGCTTGGATCTATGATTTGGTATAACTGCAACAGACTTAGACCTTACTGTAGGTACTGGTTGGTTAAGTAAATGCTCTTGTATATTTATCGAGCTAGGAATTATTACAGGAAAGCCTCTTGGATCATCTGACTCAGGTATATCATAGAATCCAATCTTAGATACATCGTCTGTGCCTGAGACAATGTCATCGAAAAATTTTCTTGTTTTATCGACTATACCAGTTACAAATTTAGTCCCTTGCTCTGGTAGAGTTCCTGGACTAACATTACTAATTATCTCATCTCGCCAACCGACTAAGATAGATATATATATCTCTTTGTCCTCGGGGCTGAGAGCTGAAGTCGCTGGGGTCTTGCCGATTTTGTCTATCCATTCAGGTATCATGGAAGAAATTTTCAGTTTGTCTCTTTCCGATGGAACCTTAGTGTTTCTCAGCTGAGTTTCTTCTGCAATCCATGCTGCCATAAACTCGGAGTTAGATACCTCTATATCCCTTAGCACTGTATCTAGCGATATTGTGGTAGTAGGCATTTAAAACACCGAATCCATTCTATCTTCCATATAACCAGAGATTTCTGCACGAGACATTGTATCATTCAGGTCCGATGTGAAGGAACCCTGAATGGTAGGCATATATCCATTGCTGAGTAAATGCTGATTACTCATAGCTTTAAAATCTGCATGTCCTCCCATTTTACCGGATATATTCAATGTGCTTCGTTGCCCTTCAGATCTTGCTACTCTTGCTATTCTGGTATTAGGTATTCCGTCAACATGGAACGAGGGATCTTGAGGAGAGGACATTATTGGGGCTGGAGGCATCACACCCGCGCCTCCAAGGGACGGGGGAACATTTCCTGGACTGAACCTATCCAGGGCAGAGCTTGCAGCTTCTATCCCTGCCAATCCGCCGACTATAGCAGCAGCGGGCTT
>JYMV01018341.1_pt1 | contig 19795 bp, 11 predicted proteins | sample 338911 | NCBI WGS metagenome assembly JYMV01 (sample SAMN03354496, study PRJNA234377) | hydrothermal vent metagenome | biome: Deep sea; feature: Hydrothermal plumes at the Eastern Lau Spreading Center, Western Pacific Ocean; material: Seawater | place: Tonga | collected 2009 | depth 2000 m m
CATAGGGACCTACGTTGAGACCCAGTATCCAGTTCAGAATGGGAATTTTCCCTAATTCGTGTTTATGAGTTAAAGAGTGTGCGCGCCCCCATTGCCAATTAGTTATGTTGACACCAACGTGTTTAGCAATTTCATCCACACCATTAGCAAATGAGCGTCGCAAAATTTCTTCTATTTTTTCCATTTTATCTTTTGTGCGGATATCATCAATCCAAGAAGATGTTCCGTTTGCAAGAAGTTCGCGTAGATTACGATTATGAAGGTATTTCATTTCAGTGAATGCTTCCAGGTAATGATCGCCCAGAAGGACCATTTCATCACCATACACATTCAGCACCAAGTGTCTTAAAACCGCATGAAACAATAACGCTCCAGCAGATTCGGGGGACTCAACAAAATCCCATTTCCCCATTATTTCATAAGCGGTTTTCAAACGTCCGGTTTCATTGCCCGATCTTGCCGCTAGAAAATATGGCACAATCTCGCTGGCAAATCTGGATGTGTAATCCAACTGAATTGATTTCATGTCATCCATCTCGGCTTTATCGATCCGTTCTAGTCTTTCCACAATGCGTTCAGCACGGCTGGGGTCTGCCCACAGACCGCTTATATAATAAGGAAAGGCATCATCTATGGTTTTATTGTTTGCCGTAGCAATAAATCCCGATTCAGGATTCAAGATAAAGGGCATTTCAGAAAAAGGGATACGCCCCTGCCAGTCGTATTTCGGGTTTTGTCCAGGCCGGGGAATTAAACTGGACCCTTCTTTCCGAATGGGCACATAAACAGCTGGCCGCCAGCCAATATTACCATACACATCAGCATATACTATATTCTGACCAGGAACACCAAATTTCTTGACTGTTTGAGTAAAATCATCCCAGTTCTGCATGGTGGCCAACCCCATGAATGCATCCAGTTCATGTGTGATCCAGTTCCCCGTCCAGGCCATTGACACTACTTTTTCATTGCCCTTCAGGAGAGGATGGATATCACTGATTACGGGACCATGGTGAGTTAATCGAATAACAATAGTGGTATCTTTCCCTTCTTTTAAGGGGATTGTTTCCTCTATTAGTTTCATGTCCTGCCATGTTTTTCCATGACGATACTGATTGGGGTTCTTGGGATTAACAGTTTCGATAAAAAAATCCATGTCATCAACCATAGAGTTGGTAAATCCCCAGGCACAATGTTCATTCTGCCCAATAATTGGCACGGGAATGCCTGCCAGGCAAACACCGCTCACATTAAAGCGGCCGCCTTTTAAGTGCATCTCATACCAGCGGCAGGGTTGGGTAAACTTCAAATGCGGATCATTCGCCAGTAATGGTTTCCCTGATGCCGTCCTTGAGCCGGAAACAGCCCAGCTGTTAGAGCCGGTTACAGCAGAACCATGACCCAATATATCCCGCACAGAAATTTCTTGAGCCAAAATCTGGTCTAGCAGTGGCTTTACATCCGACAAGCCTGACTGAGCAATAGTTGGTTTATCTGCATTGTAGCCCGGATATACTTCGGCCAGTTTGTCTTTGCCAAAATATTCTGCTATGGCACCATACACAATCTCGGGCTTCCAGGACGATGATAATTCACGCGCCATCATTCTGGAATAACCAGCCACCACGGTCGGATCCCATCGGGGCGGTACCATACCTATTATTTTAAACTCGATAGGCAGGTCGTCAATGACCTCATCTATACGAAAATTAATCCCTTTACAAAAATCGTCGATTATTCTATAAGTATCCTTATCCATAACGTTGGTCAACTTCTTGCCTGTATCATGTATGCGCCACGTTCTCAGGTAGATGTCACTACTGATAAGGTCATTCCCCAGGGCAAATGCCAGTTCTCCCCTTACCGCATAAGCCACCATTGATATTTGAAACAGGCGATCACGGGCAGCAATATAACCCGCCGAAAAAAAAAGATCCTGTTCATTTTCGGCAAAAATATGGGGAACACCATAGGAATCTGTGTAAACATCGACCGGCTCTTGAAGCCCTGGCAATGTTTTACGACCTTCATACACTGGAAGGGGATGGTGCAGGCGCAAGACCAGAAAAAGAAGAAGCACACCTAAAAGTCCGATTGTTGCGCCTAGAGTTCGTTTCATCTAATATTTATTATTTATTCGGCTCTGCAGGTTTTAAGATAAAAGACAAATATCCTTTATTGTTGTATTTACTGTGGATCTGATATTGTTAAAAGTATCCAATTCATGGGGTCAATTTTTACATCAGAATACTGAGCGACTGGGATGATAACCGGATTATTTGTTAACGATAATTTTTTTGTCCGTGGTCCTGTATTTGAAGAATATTTTACCTCCAGCGGCATTTTAAAATCGGGGTTTTCCCAATGAAATTCTATAAATGTATGGTTGGATCCATGACTAATATTTTTATTCAAAACCGGGAGGGCTGTCTCATAAAGATAGACCTTAAAAAACCAATTAAGATCCATACTGGTACGCAAGTGTACTAAATCTATAAAATCCTGAGTAGTTACTTGATTATGCGGTAATTTTTTTTCCATAGAAAGAAATTCTTTTAAAATACCAGCTAGGGCATCGCCCCCTATAAGATAGCGAAGCATGTGCAGTACATAGGCGCCTTTGTTATAGGGGTCCAAGCCGCTGTTTTCCTTCATGGTCGCATTCCTATGAGGCACAATCGGGTGGGCCAAAGGAATTTTGTCCCTCATTCGATGTTTAAAAAAAGCATGGTAAGCATCGACACCAAACAGTTCCTCAAGGTAGATGGCCTCAGCATACACGACAAACCCTTCATGAATCCAAAAATCCGCCCAATCGGAAGCGCTCAGGTAGTTGCCCCACCATTCATGCCCCATTTCATGGAACATTAGAAAATCATACCCTTGATCTGTATTCTTATAATTATTGCCATAAGCATTTATGGTCTGGTGTTCCATGCCCCAATAAGGAGTTTGAACCAGTCCAAATTTTTCATCCATCCATGGATACAGCCCAAATATTCTAGAGTAAAAATCCAAATGTGTTTCTGCTTGATCCAATAATAAATCTGCACCCTTGCGGCTTTCTTTAAGGACATAAAATTGCATTTTCAACGGGTGGCCCAATATACTCACGATCCGTTCTACCAGATCAAAATGTCCAGCAGTAAAATTGACGTTGTATGTGTTGATATTGTAACGTGTCTTCCAGTGCCAGGTTTGCCAAAGTGGTTCCGCTGTATCAACAGACTGAAGCAAGCCATTAGCGGCTACTGAAAGCGGTTCCGGAACTGTTATTCGAATATCCACACTGTCGGGCTCATCACTAGGGTGTTCTTTACAGGGGTACCAGATATAGGCCCCATTTGTTTGACAGGATACAGCAATCCAGGGATATCCATCCTCGCTTTCTGCCCAGGTAAAGCCTCCGCTCCAAGGAGGCTTTTCTGCTATGGGCGGTTTCCCCTTATATACGATACGGGCAGTGGATAAACTCTCTGGGGTCAGGTTTAAAGCATCAATAAAAAGTTTGTTGTTCTTATGTTGGAACGGGTATGACATTCCATCAACTTCTGCCACAGAAACATTAAAATCATTCACTAGATCAATTTCCAAACCGTCCATATCTGATAAAACATTAAATGTTATATCCACATACCCTGATATCATTTTTAATTCCGGATCTACCTTCAAGCGAATATCATAATGCCGTACATCAAATGCGGCCTGATTTTCAGAAAGCACACCACCAGAAGTCACATCTAAGCCATAAGAAAATGAAAATAGCAGAAAAAATATTACTGTATCTCTCATTATTTTACTGCATATTGATATTGAAATATCCCTTCATCCGGTAATACCGGAACAAGTTTTTGAAAAGACAATTCTAATTCAGGAACGCCATCGGTAAAAAGAGAAACCCCACTCCCAAAGACAAGAGGGTGAGGGGTAATGTATAAGTGTGTCAGGTACGAAAAGAAACGTGAATTGGTTACCCCTCCTCCGATCACAAAACAACGTGGGGTGTTCAGGCGGTTAAGTATGGATTCCGGATTATCAGTGCGATGTACCACAATTGTTTCACGCCCATCTAACTCAGTTGCCAATGTTTTGTATGTATTTGAGCCCATGATAATTGGGCAGCCCATGGTCTGCTCTTTGAAGAAGAACAGGTCCCGGGACCATTGAATGATTTCATCCTGATGGCGAGCAATAAACCCATCAACCGTCACTGCGGCGATCAAGATAATCTCATCCGGCATATGTTACTTATATATTCTGGATTTTTTCCAGTCCCGGACATCATCAAACGTACTGGCTAATCCAGCAGTATTGCTATGACCATCGGCAAACATAAGACAGTTGACCATTCTGTGAGAATCTTCACCCAATATTTTTTCAAGCGTTTCTGCCAATTCATTTTTTTCAACATTTCTTATGGCGGAGATTGTTTTCTCATCCCGGTCAAATTCGGCATTATGTTCAAAAATAAGAGTCGTCAGTTTGATGGATCGTTCGGAAATGCTTTTTGGTTTTTGTTCCAGTTTTTCAATAGCTGATTCTCTGAGTTGCTCAAACATATCAGCGGACATAGCTTTGAGTAGGCTAGGGCATGTTTTGATAAACTCATCTGCACGATGATTCAGTTCATCAGCACTATATTCACCAGATTGAATGGCAAAATACAAATAATGGTTTTCATCGCGGTTTAGGTTACTAGACCAAACGATATAGCCCAGTTGCTGATTTGTGCGCATTTCAGTAAAGAAGGGCTGTTTTAGCGCCTGGCTAATAATCATAACAGCAGCTCGTGTTTCGGGTGAGTCCAGCCCAAAATGATATTCACGCCAGAAACAGGAGTTGTCCACATCCAGGTTTCCAACATACTGAATCGACTCGGGTTTTTCCTGTGTTAGGTATCTCAATTCAAAAGACTCATCCCGAGGAACAGGTCTCGCGCCTGTCTTTTCCTTAAAAATACGGACCGTTCGGCGGGCCTCCCTTTTCGAAAAATCACCATAAATAAGTCCTTCCACATAAATTCTTTTAAAAATCGATTTGCCATATTTTCTTATCGATTCACCGGTAATACCTGCAGCCATTTCGAAAGATTCTTCCCAATCATAATTAACATTGTTATATACATCTGCGTTCTTTCCTCGGGTGACCTGCCACGCATCAGATAAAGGGAAATTTTGATAATCACGGATAATTTTATCTTTAAGAGCATTGAATTGATCATTAGAAATTTGATAATTCACAAGATGGGACATAATAATATCATAAAGGGTCATGGCCGATTCTGTGTAACCGCTTATCGTTAGATACAGGCCCTCATATCCTTCGCGCAGTGTATAATTGAGTCCGGCCTGCTTCGCGGGATAGGCCAGTTCATTGAGAGATTCATTCACACAGGCAACATACATTTTCAACATAACTCGGTGTTCAAGGCTCATTTTACCTTCGGGAAACAAGATCTTAAAATTGATCACTCCCTTGGGTCTTAGAAATTCGTGATCCTTTCCAAAGTATAGTTTCATTCCTCTCTCATTAACCAGTAGCCTGGGAACAATATGGTCCTTGTGTTTTCGGTTGGGTACGGATGCATTCTCGGGCAGGAAGGAATTTGGTTCAGGAAGGGCCAGGTTGGAATCTAAACCCACATTTATCAACTCCTGATAAAATTCATCGTCCTCCTCATAGCCATATGGAGCCTCAAAAAAATGTTCTAGCTTATTTGTTTTTACATCCTTTGAGATAAGGGTTGATAACATATTATCCGGAACACAATAGGAAAGTATTTCATTCCAGACTGCTTTATCCTGTTCTTCAAAGATATACCGTATACGGCCGGCATCCTCAAGGGGAAACTGATTTGCTTCATTTGACAAAGATGTTGCTCTCCACATACCTTCCCCTTTGTTCGTATATATCTCATCTAGGGAGGACATGGTTTTCAAATGATCAAAAACATAGTCGGGGTACTCGGAATTTTTTAAAAGTTTAATATAGGACATCACCGACTTAATTATGCTTCTATACTCCTTTAAACCTTCTGGTGTAAGGCCAATTCGCAAATTGGCATAACTATAAGAATCCGTTGCCTGATAGACGCCTGCTCTTAGGGTTCTAGCCCAGCCCTTAGATTTTAAAAATGACAAAACACTTCTCCGCCCTTCATGGCCTGCTATATATCCTAATATTCTCCCAGGTTTGCTTTTATAATATTTTCTGGTACCCGGAAGAAGAAAACTAATTTCTAAATCTCTCAAGTCTTTTACTGGGTTAATGGTCACTAAACGAAAGGTTTCTTTTCTGTTAATAACATCGTGGTCATAGATGATTTCTTCGAGGTTATGATTTGGTATTGCAGAAAAATATGTTCTCGACCATTTTTCCAGATCATCCAAACTATGGTTACTTAAAACGGCAAGGCTCATCCGGTTCGAACTATACTCATCATTATAAAACTCTAATAATTCTTCTCTTTTAATGTCCCCGAGAGTTTCCAGATTCCCAATATTAAACTTCCGCTGCGGGTGTCCCTCCCTTACAAAGGAGAATATAATCTGCTGTTCGCGCCAGTTGTCATTCATTTTATTTTTCTGATATTCTGAGTGGACAGCGTTTTTTTCCCGATCTGTATATTTGGCAGTAAATAGAGGGGCAATGAAAAACTGGGCAAAGCGGTCCAGTGCACCCTCAAAAGCGTTCGGAAATACCTGAAATTGATAATTGGTGTGATCTCCGGCAGTATATGCATTGGACATTCCACCATTGTTTTGCAGATAGGTGCTGTATTCATCTACATCGGGATACTTCTCCGTACCTAGAAAAAGCATGTGTTCCAAAAAGTGGGCTAACCCCTGGCGGTTTTCAGGATCCTGCAACGAACCTGCGTCCACACACATGGATGCGGATGATTTATTAAAGTCGGGATCAGACAAAAGATAAACTTTTAATCCATTGTCCAAGGTCAGTTTACTAACCTGGCTCTTGTCTAATGGGTGTTTCTCAACCATCTGCTGTTCATTTACAGGAGGCAACGCACAGCATCCAATCAAACAAACCCATATCAATAACAACGGGATTTTCATGTGTTTTTCTTCCCAAATTATGTATCTAAAGCTTTTTTTATTCTATAGCCAATATATTCCCGATGTGCCTGTGTAGCAAGGTCAACGCCATGCCTTTTAGATATAAATTTTTTAATCTTTAATAAGTTGGCATGAGCGTTGGCGACAGAAATATGACTATATTTTGTTTTTCCTTTATTCTGAATAATGAGAATTAATCGCTCGGCATATTCAGTCTGAAGGTTCTGGCGAATTGTATTAACATTCTCGCCTGCGTCCACAGAAAAACAGGCACTTGTCAATTCAGACATCATGCGAGACAGGTTATAACTATTTCCATAGAGTTCAGAATTAGTGATACGGTTTAGAACATTTATGTGCAGCAACTGGTCAAGCAACGATTTGTGAATTCCAAGTATCCCTTCATGAAGTTTGGGGTCCTGTGTTCCACTAAATCCGCGACGTTCCCACTGCAGATGCGTGTAGAGATCTTCGGGAACAGAGAAAGCATCAAGGGAAAATATATATTTGTTTAAAAGGGTCATGGCCCACCGCTGCTGGTCTTCGGGAACAGGACGAAAAGGGACTTCCCGACCTTCCTGGCCTACCATTGAACGATCCATATAAACTCCGCCTATATATCTGGATATAACCCCTGCAGCCATGGAATATTCCCGGCTTAGAATATAAAAAGCATCCGTAAGGGCGTGATAAGATTGATCTTCCTGTTCATATTTTCGGCGCAGGCTTTTGTACAATGTTCTTACCATTTCCATGCGTTCCTGAGCATAACCCATTGGATCGTTAGTCATGTCATTGATCATGACCCTGGGATCAATGCCCTTGCCCGGTGAGCGCATATCATCAGCGTCGTTACCATACCCTAGTTTTGGCTGTGTGGAGCGCCCAAGGAGATTTTTAGCTCTTTCTTCCTCATTAATGGGGTCATCCAGGGATGGGGCATATCCGAATTCAATAACCCATTTATCATACGGACCAGGAATTGTAGAATAAAACTGGCCATGGTGACCGGGGTTCACATTGGCTCCTACATAATCCATAACAGACGCTGTCAGCCCAATGGTTTCTGTGGTATTTCGATCGTGGATATTTTTCAGGCTATGCAGCTGGCTGGCATAAAAATTATGAGTCAGTCCCAGTGTGTGGCCAATCTCATGGAGCGTCAATTTAACCAAGCCTTCATAAATCATGCGACGTTGCTCAAGTTGACCAAAGCCTTCAAGTGTGTTTATTGCAGTTATTCCAAACAGGTTTGCCTGATGCAGATGGGCGCCGGCCTGGCAAGAATTCTTATTTGGTAAGAGTTCTGGAGTGCTATTGACATCAAAAAGCCGCTCGTATTTAACACGATTTGTGAAATACACATACTCCAGCATTATATCTGCCCCTAATATTTGTCCTGTACGCGGATTAACAAAACTAGGGCCGTAGCCACCAAACGGCGGATTGGGTGAAGATGTCCAGCGTAGCACGTTGTAGCGAATATCCCCAGCATCCCAGTCCGCATCATCCGGCTGAACCTTTACCTGAACAGCATCTTTGAACCCTGCTTCCCTGAACGCCAGGTTCCATGCCAACACACCCTCTTCTATAGCGTTGCGAAATTCATGCGGAGTGGTATTTTCGATCCACCAGACAATGGGTGTCACCGGTTCTGAAAAATCTTTCTCGGGCTCTTTTTTTACCAAATGCCAGCGGTGAACGAGGTCGCGGTAAGGTGTCACATCATCCGGACTGGTCATATCCGTTACCTGAGTTGTAAAATAACCAACCCGGGGATCTTCGAATCGCGGTTTATAATCGTTGACAGGCATTTTTATAAAACTATGCTGGAGTGTGACATTCACTGATCGTGCATCAGTTAATCCTACATCCGACCCCCAATGGGTTGGTGTCGGGTTACTGTATACATACTGAACAATTAGATCTGTGTTTTCAGGATAATTTTTTATATCACTATATTTAGAGCGATTCTTAACCAATTTCCCAATTTTGAATCTGTTGGTCTTATCGCCAGGCGCAGTACCTCGGGTGATCTGGTGCAGAGCCTCGGATAAAAACACATCATCTACATCAATCAAGACTTCTGCATCGCTCTGCTTTCCATATTCTCCAGACCCCTTTTTTTCTCCAATTATAAAGGCAGATGCAAGTATGGCGGTACTTACATTGGCGTCTGCTGCCCGGCTAAGAGGGTTTTCAGGGTCAAAAAACAAAGATATGTTCTGGATCTCGAATTCTACACGGTTAAAATACCGTTTAAATTTTATGATCCGGGCACCGCGATAGCTACCGCGAAACACACCGGCATCTATTTGTCCGTCCAAACCATGAACGAAATAAATATATTCATGGTTCAACTGATCGCTCTTCAGAAGCATGTGCATTTTCCCATTGCTGGTATCCTGATACAAGGTAATCAATCCCGGGATTTCCTTTTTGTTCTTCAGGGCTTCTTCCATGGGTTTTATGGCCGGCGGAGAAATGCCTGGTTTTGGTGTTGCCCCATCCGTTGACGGTGGTGGATCCTGAGCAATCAGGAATGGAACAATAATGAAAGAAAACAACTTGATTGGTGTCATTTGTGACTATCCTTTCTTCTTGGGTACATATATATCTGTAACAGTGCCGGCAAAAACTTCCGCTGCATTGGAAAAGGTTTCACTTAAAGTGGGGTGGGGATGTACCGTCAGGCTTATGTCATCAGGATCAGCGCCCATTTCAATTGCTAAAACTCCTTCAGAAATAAGATCTCCCGCGTTCGGACCTACCATTCCAACACCAAGTGTTCGCTTGGATACGGGGTCAAAAAGAATTTTGGTTTTTCCTTCGTTTCGGCCAATGGCAAGAGATTTCCCGCTGGCCGCCCAAGGAAATTCTCCTTTTTCGTAAGCGAGTGAATTCTTTTTTGCTTCCGTTTCCGTTAAACCGGCCCATGCGATCTCGGGATCAGTAAAGATCACTGCCGGAATAGCCATGGCATCAAAGGCAGATGGCAACCCGGCAATCACTTCTGCAGCTACTTTCCCTTCGTGGGTTGCCTTATGGGCCAGCATGGGGTCCCCGGCAATATCCCCGACAGCAAAAATATGGTCTACCGCGGTTTTCTGTTTTCGATCAACAATAATAAAATTCTTCTCATTGGTTTTAATATCCGTATTACCAAGCTGCAGATGATCTGTGTTGGGACGACGGCCCACCGCCATTAATACCTGATCATATTCCCGGGAAATTGTTTTCCCGTTTTTTTCCAGAGATACTGAAAGGCCGCTTTTTGTCGCAGGCTCCACACCGGTTATTTTTGTTGAAAGGGCTATCTCTTCAAACTGTTTGCTTAGCTTTCGAAAAAGCGGCTTGACCAGGTCAGGATCTGCACCAGGGAGCAAAGCAGGCATGAACTCCACTACACTGACCTTCGACCCCAAAGCATGATAGACTGTTCCTATTTCCAGGCCGATATAACCACCGCCAATCACTAATAAAGTCTCCGGAATTTTTTCTAAATCCAATGCTGTCCGTGAAGTTAGAATATCGGGATGGTCCATGGATATTCCCGGAGCGGATGCAGACACTGAACCCGCAGCAATAATGCAATGATCAAAGGAAACGGTTGTTTTTTTAGATCCCACCGAAACGACCAGTTCTGAATTAGATTTAAATGCAGCTGTTCCTTGAAGAGTTTCTACTTTTCTGGCCTTGGCCATTTGGGCAATGCCCTGGTTCAGCTGGATAATTACTTTCTCTTTCCATTCGCGGATGGAATCGATATTTATCTTTGGGCTTCCGAACTCCACCCCCATTCCGTTAAGCGAACGAGCTTCTTCCATTACTCTAGCAATATGCAACAATGCCTTGGAAGGAATACAGCCCCGGTTCAGACATACGCCGCCTAGGGCCGGTTCGCGATCTATTAGCAATACATCTTTCCCAAGATCTGCGGATCGAAAAGCGGCGGCATATCCGCCCGGGCCAGCACCAATCACCACCACACTAGCGTGTTTCTTGCTGGCCATCAATAATTAATCAGTTGATGGTTTTTTAAAAAAGGACCCATTAGATACAATCTCGGAAAACCGGGCTGTGAAGGCCGCGGCAGCGGCCCCATCAATAACTCGATGATCATAGGACAGGGAAAAGGGCATAACATATTTAGGAATGATCTCCTTTGTTTCCGGATCATATATAGGCTTCCATGTGCTTTTAGATACTCCTAAAATGGCAACTTCAGGCGGATTTATAATAGGAGTGAAATATGTGCCCCCAATTCCGCCAAGGCTTGATATGGTAAAAGAACTTCCTTTCATATCTTCGGGTTTCAGTTTGTTTCTCCTTGCCCTGGAACTGATATCCATCAGGTTAGATGAAAGATCAAGCAATGATTTTTGATCTACATCCCGAACCACAGGCACTGTTAAGCCATCTGGGGTGTCGACAGCAATACCAAAATGATAATATTTCTTTATGACCAGGCTTTTGCCGGTATGGTCAAGAGAACTATTAAACTCTGGAAATTCCTTCAGGGTCTCTACGGCTGCCTGCATAATAAATGGCAGAAAGGTCACTTTTATACCCTTTTCTGCGGTCTCTGTTTTCAAAATCTTTCTGGCAGCATCAAGCTTTGAAATATCTGCCTGATCAAATTGGGTTACATGAGGAATGGTCTGCCAGGCCTGCTGGAGACGTTCACCGGTAATGCGCTTAATTTTATTCAGGGGCTGGTGCTCTATTTTACCCCATTGTGAAAAATCTATTGCAGGCATTGCTGTTGCCAGAATTCCGCCAGTCGGTTTTGCCATTTGAGCTTTAATATAGCCATGGAGATCATCTTTAGTGACCCGGCTCTTCAGTCCGGTTCCGCTAATAATGGCTAAATCAATTTCGAGTTCACGGGCCAGCTTTCTAACCCCGGGGGTGGAAAAAGACGGCTTTTCTGACGGTTCTTTCTCTTCAATTTCAGGATGCAGAGCATCTTCCGGCTTTTCTCTCGGTTTCTGCTTCACCCTTTGTTTTGGCTTGACTTTTTCTTTTTTGCCGTCAGGCTCAACAGCAACATCCATTATAATTAATATCTCCCCTGGTTTTACCTGATCGCCCACTGCTATAAACACCTTCTGTACCGTACCCGCTTCTTCTGATGGGATCTCCATAGATGCCTTTTCAGACTCCAGGACTAAAATAATATCATCTATTGCAAGGGCATCACCGGGGGTAACCATAACCTCGCTCACATCTGCAGATTCTATTCCTTCGCCAAGATCGGGTAGGAGAATTTCTTTAATCATTTTCTAAACTGTAATTGGGCTTGGTTTATTGGGATCAATATCATATTTATCCATAACCTGGTGTACCACACTCATGTCCAGTTTTCCATCCAATGCCAGAGCGCGTATAGCTGTCAAGACAATATAATAACGGTCCACTTCAAAAAAATGCCGAAGATTTTCGCGGGTATCACTGCGGCCAAACCCATCTGTGCCCAGGGCATAATAGGGTCCCGGAACATAGGGGGCTATCTGTTCTGCCAACATTTTAACATAGTCTGATACAGCCACTGTAGGAACTCGATGTTTACTCAGAGATACTTCAAGATGTGATTTACGCGGTTTTTTATCCGGATGGATCAGATTCCACCGCTCGACTTCTTCTGCCTCGCGTCGTAATTCACTAAAGGATGTGACATTCCAGATACCTGGTTCTATATCCCAGTCATTTTTCAACAATTCCGCAGCAGCTAATACTTCACCCATGAGCGGCCCACTTCCTAAAAGCCGTAGAAGCGGTTTTTCTGTAGCGCGGATTTTATACAAACCCTTAATAATGTCTTTATCCACATTGGCCGGCTGGGGAGGGTGAACATAGTTCTCGTTCTCCAAAGTAATATAATAGATCACATCTTTCTGATCCTGAATCATTTCCTTCATCCCATAATGGATCACAACTGCTATTTCATGGGCATAGGCCAGGTCATAAGCTTTAATGTTTGGAGTGACTGCGGCAGCCATATGACTGTGGCCGTCCTGGTGCTGCAAACCTTCACCGTTCAGTGTTGTACGCCCGGCAGTGCCGCCCAGCAGAAACCCGCGGACACGCATATCGCCAGCGGCCCAGATTAAATCCCAAACCCGCTGAAAGCCAAACATTGAGTAATAGATATAAAAAGGGATCATATTTATTCCATGGGTGTGATAAGACATCCCAGCGGCAATAAATGATGATACTGCCCCTGCTTCATTAATCCCCTCCTCTAGAATCTGGCCATCCTTGGACTCTTTATAATAAAGGAACTGATCTGAATCTACCGGGTCGTATAATTGCCCCTTGTGCGAATAGATCCCCAGCTGGCGAAACAGCGGATCCATCCCAAATGTCCGCGCTTCATCCGGTATAACGGGTACAATATTTTTTCCGATCGTTTTATCCCGGCAGAGAATAGTAATCAACCGGACAAATGCCATGGTTGTAGAAACAGAACGGTCTCCGGTCCCATCCAGCAGTTCCTGAAAAATGGATATGTCCGGGATATCCATTTTCATATCCTGAACAATGCGGACTGGAATATATCCGCCCAGTTCTTCGCGACGAGCTTTCAAGTAACGTATCTCTTCGCTGTCTTCTTCTGGTTTATAAAAGGGAGCTCTAATGGCTTCAGCATCAGAAAGTTTAATATTAAACCTGTCACGAAAATGAAGCAGCTCCTGTTCGTTAAGTCTTTTCTGCTGGTGAGTAATGTTCCGGCCTTCACCCGCTTCACCCATACCATATCCTTTTATGGTTCTGGCCAAAATCACTGTGGGCTGGCCCTTATGTGCCATGGCTTCAGCATAGGCAGCGTATACTTTTACCGGATCATGGCCGCCCAGTTTTATTCTGATCAGGTCATCGTCGCTGATATGGGATACCAGCTCAAGCAACTCTGGATATTTTCCAAAAAAATGTTCCCGCAGGTATGCACCACCTTCGACCACGTATTTAAGTAATTCCCCATCTACAATTTCTTCCAGCCGCTGGAGTAATTTACCGGTCCTGTCATTTTCCAGAAACTCATCCCACTTGCTTCCCCACACCACCTTTATCACATTCCAACCAGCGCCGCGAAATGCTCCTTCCAGCTCCTGAATGATGTTGCCATTTCCGCGAACCGGCCCATCCAAGCGCTGTAGATTACAATTAATAACGAAAATCAGGTTGTCTAGTTCTTCCCTGGCAGCCAGGGTCAGGGCTCCTTTTGATTCTGGTTCATCCATCTCTCCGTCACCAAGGAAGGCCCATACCTTTCGCCCTGTATCTCTAATAATCTTACGATCCACAAGATAGTGTAAAAAGCGCGCCTGGTAGAGAGCCATGATGGGTGCCAGGCCCATGGATACAGTAGCGAACTGCCAGAAATCCGGCATCAGCCAAGGGTGGGGATATGAAGAAAGGCCTCCTCCGGGGGCCAGCTCCCGGCGAAAGTTCCCCAGTTGCTCTTCGCTCAAGCGCCCTTCCAAAAATGCCCGTGCATACATGCCGGGGGATGCGTGCCCCTGAAAAAATACCAGATCCGCTCCATTGGGATGGTTTGGACCTTTAAAAAAATGGTTGTACCCAATTTCATACAGGTTTGCCGCAGATGCGTAGGTTGAGATGTGCCCGCCAATGCCGTGGGTCTCATTATTGGCCCGAACCACCATTGCCATGGCATTCCACCGAACAAGGGATTTAATTCGGCGCTCAAGATCGCGGTCTCCGGGAAATTCCGGCTGTTTATCAGGGTGGATAGTATTAATGAACGGGGTGTTTGTATTAAACGGCAGCCGGGCACCCTTTGCCTGAGCATAATCTATAAGTTCTTCCAAAAGAAAACGGGTGCGCTCGGATCCGTGTTCTTCTAGAGCATCTTCAATAGATTCGATCCATTCCCGTGTTTCTTGAGGGTCGGCATCTTTATAAACATTTGCCATTTTTAAAAAATAATATCAGCTTAATAATAAACTAGAATTTACTACAGTTTCGAAATTACACTTCTATCTCTTTCCAGTCTTCTTTCCTGATTTTCCAGACCATGACCGCGGCAAAGATGACCAGATAAAACGGGAACACCAGCCAGGGGCCATGGAATCCCGTACCCAGAAAAACACCAAAATACCAACTGGCAGGCAGCATCAGCCCCCACACAAGAGCGGATTCCACCACGGCCGGGAAAAAGGTATTACCAGCGCCTGATAATGCAAACCAGAGTGTAATGCCGACCGCATCCACAAACTGCAGAAAACCCAGCACCCGCAGGCCAAACACACCCAGGGTTATTACGTCCGGGTCGGTTGTAAAAAAGGATAGAAAGAAATGTGGAAACAATATAAAAAGCATACCAACGAAGCCCATGATATATTCAGCCAGCCGAAGAGATTCAACGATGCTGGTGGATGCCAGGTCAATTTTCTTTTCACCCATATATTTACCCACCAGGGTCGCGCAGGCCTGCCCCACACCAATCGCCGGCATAAAGGATGCATGCATGATAGTAAACACCAGCTCTGTGGCCGCCAGTTCGATTAGTCCGATAATGCCCATGATCTTATAAAAAAAAGACCAGCCAACAGCAATGGCCACTTCCTGAGAACCCTGGGGCAGGGCCAGCCTGATCTGCTTTTTCATCATGACCATATCCAGAGAAAAGCGAGTGGTTTGAAACTTGGTGCGAATGGACGGTGCGAACAGATAAAGACCATAGTGTACTGTCATCCACGCAGAAGCGATGACAGTAGCAATTGCCGCCCCGGAAACGCCCAGGGCGGGAAAATCCATCCAGGCCCAGAACAGGTGAAGCCACTCCAGGGCAGGAAGCTTATTCTGCAGAAACTCTCTAATGCCCACAGTACCATAGATCAGACCCGCATTTAAGTACATATTTAAACAATTACTGAAAACGGTGACATTCATGTGCAGCCTGGTTTTCTCTATCCCGGTGTAAAACCCCTGGAAAACAAAACTGAGTGAAGAAAAGATCAGGCTAAGAAAGATAATGGATGCATAATCAACAGCCAAACCGGTCGCTATGGGATCAACAATGAAAAAGGGAACAAACTTCCCGGCCAGGCTCCAGCCGGCCAGGGACAGCGGTGCTCCAAAAACCAGCGCCAGGATAATACCATTGTGAAATGCTGTGCCGCACTCGTGAAAAAGCTTTTGTCCCAGGCGCCGGGCAGATAATGCCTGTACGGCAGTGCGGACTCCCAGCATAAAGCTGAGCGCACCCCAAAACAGCATCGCCCCCATTCCCGTTGCTGCCAGTGCGGCCGGTCCCAGATGTCCCACCATTGCCACATCCACCACGCTCATAAAAACCCGGCTCAGGTTGCTGAAAATTACCGGTAGGGCCAGAACAAACACTTCTCGGGAGATTTCCCTGTCCTGGGGAAACAGATACCGTTTTATCATCTTTTTCTATGCCGGCAGATCAGCCAGCGAAAGGGTATTGATACCGTTATCTCCCAGAAAGGCTTCAGTCTTGCTGCACACCGGAGCGGAAGTGGCCAAGCTTATTTCAGCGCCTGACACATGCTCTCTGATGATCTCAGCCTGTTGCAGGATCTGGTGGCCATCCTTCATGATGATACGGCTTTTCCGGTCCTTTATAATAAAATACTGTGATCTGGCACCAGACATGACGTCTGCGCGGGGCGAAAGGCCCACTTCCCTAGGATCGATCTTTATCAAACTGCTGTCCATAACAAAGCGGTGAAATTAACGGTTATTGACAGGGCCCATAACATTATATTTACCCAATGAATCTTGATTTATCAACGGCGGTTCAAACAGCGCTGGAAGCCAGTCAGCCTCTGTTAGCAATGGAGTCCACCATCATCGCCCAGGGGATGCCCTATCCTGAGAGCCTGGATTTTGCCCAAAAGGCCGAAGCATTATGCCGGGAGATGGGCGTAGTGCCGGCCACTATCGCCATCATAAACGGGGTTCCCCAGGTAGGGCTCGATGAAGCACAACTGAAATTTATCGCCCATGACGGATCCATCAGAAAAGTGTCGCGCAGAGAGCTGGGCATCGCCGCGTCTGAACAATGGGGCGGGGCAACAACCGTGAGCGCTACCATGCACATTGCCCATATGGCGGGAATACCGGTCTTTGCCACTGGCGGGATTGGCGGTGTGCACCGGGGAGCTGAGTATTCCTTCGATGTGTCGCAGGACCTGACCGCCCTAAGGGAAGTTCCCATGATCGTTGTGTCTGCCGGGGCAAAGGCGGTCCTGGACCTGCCCAAGACAATAGAGATGCTGGAGACACTGGGGGTGTGTGTGGTGGGATACAAAACCAATACCTTTCCAGCCTTCTATTCAGTGGATTCGGGCCTGGAAATTCCCCATCGCGTCAACACTGCTAAGGAGATTGCCAGGCTATACAAAAAAAATACAGAAACAGGTATGGCCAGGGCTGTCCTGGTGGCAAACCCGGTGACACTGGAACATGAGATTCCAAGAAAAGACCTGGAACCTGTTATCACAGCTGCTCTTAAGAACGCAAAAATAGCCAGTATATCGGGAAAAGATGTTACCCCTTTCCTTTTGGAACAGATCGTTCGCGCTACCGATGGACGCAGTTTGAAAACAAATATTGCTCTGGCATTAAATAACGTTCAGCTTGGAGCAAACATTGCCCGGGAACTTTCCAGGGCTGCCTGATGTATGCCAATGTGACACTCAACTGTGGTCTGCACGGTTCTTGAGATAAAAAAAGAGAAAATATGAATAAACTGCAAACATTCATGCTAAACCACCCGCTGTTCAGTATTGCGGTCATTTTGCCTTTTGCCCTGCTGTTCGTTTTTGCAATACTAGAGCTAATCTTCACTGTGGTCCTGCCGGTTCTTATTGCGCTCTGGCTTTCGGGATGGGTTTATACAGCTATTGTCGGCCGCCCAATACGACAGTATGTCTATGAACCGTTCTGGTTCATGCGATTATAATCCCTGCTATTTCAGCAGCATTATCTTACGCACAACCGTAGACCGGCCATCATTTAAGATGGTGAAATACACGCCGGTTGGAACAGGCTGATCCGCACGGTCCCGACTGTTCCATACTACAGTATGCGTTCCCAAATCCTGCCAGTCATTCAATAGCGTTATCACTTCCTGGCCCAGTATGTTCACAATGCTCAGTTGCACCCTGCGGGGCTCAGGCAAGCCAAAGCGGATCGTGGTAACCGGGTTAAAGGGGTTCGGGTAGTTCCCATCCAGGGAAAGCTCCGCCGGGATCAGGGACAGGATATCATCGATCGCCAGGGCCACCGCTTCCGGCGAGCCCGATACGATCTTCACCTGCCGGGCATAGTGCTCGTCCAGCAGGCCCAGGCCATGCTCGCTCTCCTGGATCATATCCACCTGTGTGCGGGTGCTCAGGTCCAACAGCACCACAGACGTATTGCCGGGCAGTTCCTGCTCAACAGACCAGGACAGAACCGCCGGCTCAGCCACACCGGAACTGTAAAGCTCTCCGTCCCAGGTATGGACATCGTCCGTAAGCGAGCGCAGATCAGACGTCATTTTAAATGTTTTATCATTATGATCAAGCTTAAAGGACCAGGAGATATAGTTTCCCGGGGCGGTTATCTCCGGGTTGTCGTGCCAGTCCAGCTCATTGGATGCGGACTCCAGGCAGCCGAACCGGTTATAGCGGTCAAAATAGTCGCCAGATTGTGCTTGCAGGGACACCTGCCAGCCCGTTTCATCATCCAGTGTCATCCTGGCCAGGCCGCCGCTTCCCTGCAAAGGATCAAGAACAACCGTTTGCATAGCGCCGGTACGGTTATAGAGGGCATACCCGCCCCAGGGCTGCAGCGTGGTAACCACATCGGTCCAGCCTTCGCCAATGGTACCATAGGTTATGGGGCCATAGAACGATGCCTGGTCTAAACTAATATTGATCGTAAACGGATAGGGTGCGCTCATAAAGGTCCAGCCGCCGGCGGGTACGGATACAGACACTCCATCCAGGTCACCGCTCTTGCCGGCAGACATATTCAGCACCAGATTTTCTGCAACACGCTGGTAGATCCAGTACCCTTCCCCCGGGTTCAGGGTGGTTGGATTTGCTGCATAGATTCCACCAGACAGGCGATACATTTTCCAGATCGTATCATCCTGGGTGCCCAGCTCGTCCACCAGGTTGGTGGTGATGGTCTTATCATCCGGAACAGCAGGCAGAGAGATCATTCGCCAGGCATCCATTGTAATACCATTCGGATGCTGTGATCCATTGATCGTCGTCGTGATTGCGCTGCCGCTGAAAACAACTTCTACTGTTGCCGTGTCAGACAGGGTCGTAAACGCCAGGGCATCTTCTGATTGAACATAATATACCAGTCCATTGTACGTGACATCCGCAGCAGGTATGGTACCGCTGTAGGTGGTTCCACTGGCGGTCATGGACACGGAGTTGTAGCTCCAGTTACCCGGTACGGCGTAAAAGAGTGTGGTCTGGGCAATGTCCGAGTCATCAGTAATATTAACAGAAACGTCTAAATCTACTCCCGTTGCAGGATCCGCCGGGCTTAAACTGATTGTGCCAATCACAGGACCCTGGGTATCAGTAAAACTATTGTCTGATTCATTGGAGATCATGGCCCACTGGCTGAAAGAGGTCTGGTTCTTGGCTACCACATTGCCATTGGCTTCATCCAGGTCCGTATCCGAGAGGGCGATCACGGTCCAGTGGCAGGGTCAGGAT
>JYMV01022212.1_pt1 | contig 19787 bp, 13 predicted proteins | sample 338911 | NCBI WGS metagenome assembly JYMV01 (sample SAMN03354496, study PRJNA234377) | hydrothermal vent metagenome | biome: Deep sea; feature: Hydrothermal plumes at the Eastern Lau Spreading Center, Western Pacific Ocean; material: Seawater | place: Tonga | collected 2009 | depth 2000 m m
CGAGACGTCATTGTGCTGAGCGGATTCGATAAACAAAACGACAACATTATGCTGATTGATGCCAAGACAGGCATGCGTTTGTGGCCAAACTGGGTGGCTGTTCCGGAAGCAACTCATGTGGTTTACACCTCGAACACCATTGTTGTGGCGAGTGACGAAGCTCCTTACAATGTATTTGGGCTAGACCGTTACACCGGCCGCAAAAAATGGAGTTTTCGACCAGGAGGGACCGATCAACCCGCCGCCGGAGCTATGGCTCATGCAGGGGTTGTTACCGTCTGGTGGTCGAGCAAGGCGGCCGACTCTGTCTATTCGTTGGACCTTGATAAAGGAACATTTTTAGCAGACTGGATAGTTGCGCGCCGGGCCCGTGCAACCGGTGAAATTCGTGGTGGTGGTCCAGGCTATTTCTACAGTTATCAGCCCGCTCTTTTTGGAAATGGTGGAACGCTGAAGGTCTGGAATGCTCGTACAGGTGACATGATTTGGCGTAGTCGCTACAAGCAGATCGTACAAGCCCCTATTCACTATGGTGGCCGCTTCTTTATATGGGAGCGCGTAAAATCCAGACTCACTTTGCGTGTTGTAGGCGCCAGGGACGGTAAGGAAAGCTGGCGTTTTGATCGTCGAAATGTCACCGACTACAGCTACAGGTTTAGTAGTGGTCGGGTCATTTTGCGATTTGTCGGAAAATCGCCTTCACTTTTTGTTCTCAACTTGATGGACGGGCATGTGATGGGTGCCGGCGCGTTGCCGGACAAGCAATTCCAAAGCGGTCCATTCAGTTACGTCGACCGCTGGGTCTTCATGATGAACGGTTCAAAACTCGTGCGGATGGAGCCCGAACCGGCCAATGCCCTGCTCATCAAATTTGACCAATTTGTGGCCGAAGGACAAGTCAAAGAAGCGAATGAGTTACACAAGTTGGTAAAGCCTTTTATCGATGATTTGCCAACAGCAGCCAAGATTCATGGTCGTGTTGTTGGGCATGGCTATCAATCAATGGCAGCCAAAATGACATCAGGCTCATTTGCCGCTGCGTTGCCTGTTTTCTTGAACCTGGCGAAGCCTAAGAACATCCTTTATTTTGAGGACTTTCGTACCTTTATTGTTCATATCAAGAATCAGTTAGAACGCCACAACCTGGGCCAGAAACTGGGAACGAATGATCGTGCTCGTTTGGTCAAAGTGGGTCGTCGAATCGTGGAATTACTGATGCGCTTTGAACGTAAACTCAACGCCACACAAGACAAGGATTTTGTTGCATCGTTGCGTGTCGTATTTGTTACCCTGGCAAAGACCATGGAGAGCGCACATGTTCGTGGTGAGTCGCTCAAGTTGCTGGATGATCTTTGGCAACAGAGTTGGTGCGATCGAGGACCAGAACTCGTGAATCTAATTAAAGGTATGGTCAGTCGAGAGGTACGTCTTCTGATTACTCCGCTAGCCAAAGCAGTTGGCCGTGGCAAGAACACGGACAAGGCGCTACTCAGTATTGTCAATCTGCCCGGAATCAAATTGCTACTGCCTGATCTTGTGATTGCCAAAGAGGTTCCAAATCAGACTCCAAAACGTGTTCAGGCAATACTCTGGCGAATACGCCAAGCAGTGAAATAGAAAATAGCAGCTGTGTTTTCGAATATTCTCATTGGATTGGGCGCCACGTTGATGTTGGCTGTGCCCGGTTTTGCTGTTGCTCTAACCTGGCAGTCTACCGATAACGATGCAGAAGACGGGCCATTGTGGCATGTGCTGTTGGCACTTGGCTGGGGCTTTGGCCTTGTACCTTTTATTGCCTTTTGTTACGCACTTTTTACCAAGGATGCGCTCACTCCCTGGACCACCGCTGCCAGCTCTTTATTGGTGACCTCTCTGGCCGTCTCCTGGTGGTGGTTTGGGCAAAAAAAGCAGATACCAGGTGTCCTCAAAGGGAGTTGGAATAAGGCCTGCTTACCGCTTGTAGCGTCTCTTGTTGTCGGGCTGATTTATCTCCTCAAGTATGATCGAAGCGTCTTCTTTCTGGAGTCCTGCATTCACCGAGTCGTAATGCAAACGTTGCAACTCACGGACAACCCCATTGACATTCTGGCGAGCAATCAAGACGACCAGCGCTTGGGTAATACCAGCGTCATTTCCTCCTTTGTTGTGCTTTATCGAGGCATGGGATTCAGGGCGCTCTATGCGTTTGTTGGCTTTGTCACAGCGCTGGGCGGCTATCTTCTCGCACGCCGAGCCCTTGGAAGTCGGGCTTGGGGTTGGTTTGCTTTGATCGCACTCCCATTGAATCCCTTTGTTGCCTCCATCCCACTGCTTGATGAGAATTTGCTGACCCTCGGCTACAGTTCTTTGTTTTTACCTCTGCTCCTGCGCCGGAACGTGCCTTTTGGGCATGTGGGCGCGCTCTTTGGTTTGAGCGTAATGATGCGTCACACAGGCATTCTCTGTGCACCGGCACTGTTGTATGCCCTTTGGCATTATCAAGGAGATCGAAAGCGGGCTTTCTTGTGGGCTTTTGTTGCGTTCAACCTGGTCACTCTGGTTGCCCATATTCACCACTACGCTGCGTTGGGCAGTATTTTCAGGTTTGAGTCTTTTGGGCAGATACCGGAGTTCAATCATCGTTTCATCGGTCCATATTCAGGCTTATTGCAGTGGCCTTTTGCCGAACATATTTTGCGAACGCCCTGGAATCCTTATCCCGTCTTCTTACTGTGGCCCCTGCATTTGGCGGATAGTCTGGGTCTTGTCCTGTTTGGGTGTCTACTTCTGGGGACCGTTGCGCTCTTTCAAAGCAAGCGTAAGGAAGCCGTATTCTGGCTGATTTGGTTTTTGCCGCTATTTGGAGCGCTGTCGATACAAGAAAACTGGGATGTTCCTAACAAGCTAGGCGTGATCTATGTGCTGTTTCATCCGTTGATTATTTGGACCGGTGCCGGCCTGAAAGCGGCGGCAAATCAACCCAAAAAATGGGGTGTTGCACTGGCAGCGATTGTTCTCTTAGTTTCTGTGGGCACTCGCGTTATCCGGCATATTCAGACACCTCAAGACGAACGTTACTATCAGGCCTGGCCGGGTGAACGAGAAGAGGAATCTGCGTATGTAAAAGCCGAACAGCAACGAGTTACTGATGTGGCACCGTGGCCGGATTACAGTCGTATGGGCCAGTTTGAACGAGTTTTCCATCCGCAAAAGTGGGCCGGTTTGTGGCGTGATATTGCCGATCCATCATTGGACCAGGCGCCGACTCCTTACGGTTGGTTTCATGGTGAACGAGTGGATTTGAACGCGGCCCCTGTGGTGTTGGAGTTGGACTTGGATCGGCGACTTTTTGATTCCGACGGTTGGCTCAAACTGGTGGCCGATGACCGTCCCGTTGATGTGGATTTGAGCGTTGATGGACCGCCCCAGGTCATCACCAATATTGAGGTGGCATGGACTCCCAGACCTATTTCCGTCGTTCTGACGAGAGGTCGTGCCAGTGTGACCGGTATGTCGCTTATTTTTGAGAAATGGGGCCCCGGCAAAGAACGTTTGGATTATCTCCACGAGCGCTATCATCGAGGGCTGATGATGGTGCTTGGTTTTGGTCAGGACGACCTCTTTGAGGCTCAGACAAAATCCGTAAAAGGCAGTGTGATTCGCGTGAAAATGCAGCCAGGTCCTTTTGGACTGATTGAAAGTGTGAACAACGCCGGCCAAAATTATCTTTTCTGGCGAGCGCAGCTGGATTCGGGGGCTCGTCTGTCAATTGTCGGTCCCAGTCGAGTTTTTCATAATTGAATCAATTGCCCTTCATCTTCGTTTACTGTTCATAAGAGGCGCGATAGTCTCTCCCTGAGTTCAACAAAAGGTGAATCAATGCGAGTATTTCTATCTTCGATGATGGTCTGTTTGTCCTTCCTGCTGTTATCAAGCGCCGCCATGGCCCAGCTGAGAAGTGAGATTGTTGTTGGGCCCAGCTCAACAACTCCCGAAGGTACAGTAGTCGCTGCGCTCAAAGCCGGCATGGCCGGTGATTTTAATGCCTACCTGACGACCGTTCACCCGGACCACAAAAAAGAGAAAAAGCAGATTGCTCAGCGCAGGCGCTATGAGTGGAAGCGTTTTTCAAAACAAGCTCAATGGTACGTGAAGGCGCGCAGGCCGTTTACGATTGAGGTGACCCGGCGAAATCCAGAAGGGAAGAGTCACTATCGTATTTTTATTAAAGATCAGACTCATCCCGACCGCATGCCTGTGCCGGTTAGACTTCGACGATCCGGCCAGGCCTGGAAGATCATAACGAACTCACTCTAGCGCTTTATTTGGGGCCGTTGCACCTTATGAGTGCAACCCTTTGGGCGTGATATAGCGAGCCGCTGTTCTGGATGGAACTTGTGAGTCAATTGTGGATTTAGTTTTTCGCGTAGAAGTAGAAAGACCCGCTGTCTCAGACTAGGGCTGATTATCCTCTGGACTTGTACCGTCGTCAGGGACTGTCTCAATGGTGAGAGCAGCGTCTTCACAGGTGACTATCCATTTCTCAGGATTGGCCATGGTTGGCGCCCAGGTTTCACAGAGCTTCTTGTAGCTGCGATTCGCCACAACTAAGACGGGTTCATTGCTTTGATCGGCGGGTGAGACGCCTGTTAGAAGGAAGTGAGGGGTTTCCAGCAACAGGCCGCAATAGCGACGCAGCTTGTCCGGCCAATCAGGAATATCGTTGAGTGTTGTGTCCAGCGATTCTATACCCATAAGAGAGGCGATTAGAGCACTCTCTTTTCCCCCTTGGATGTTGCTTTCGTTGACCAGGCGATCCTTGAGCGCAACAGCAACATCTTTCATTGTGAGAGCGGTCTCCGGATTTTCTACGGCGTGCTTTTCTGCGGCGATCTGTAGGTGAACTATCCAATCCTGCTTTACATTTTTTGGTGGAATTTCGCCATTGATACAGATGGCCTCATAGTCGTCGCAGCAGTCTTCATTTTGGTTGCATTTGTCGTCGCACCAGCATTTGCCGGGAGATTGTTCGTCGCAATGGTCTAAGCAGGTTTTGGGGTTGCTTGTTTCGTTTATAATCGCTTGGTTCTCACAGATTCCATTTCGGTTTTCCCAGGAGAGAAGTCCTTGGAAATCAACGCCTGAAAATCCGGGCTCACCATCTTTTACAAACACTCCAATCGCTTTTTGGAAGGATTCTTCTGTGGCATTTGGGAAAGCGATTGCCGGGGACCAGTGCATGGCAAAAGCAGTGGCTCTGAGCATGACTCGGGCATTGAGTCGATGGAGTCCGTCTCCGACGCTGTTTTTTTGTAGTTCTTCGTCTTCATCTGCTGGAGACCACGGATTGAGAATGGGATCCAGATGATAGGGGGTGTCGGGTCCACAGCCGTCATTGGGTGCATTTTCATTGAAGAGTGGGTGCAACAAAATCGAACTCAATAGGGCTTTCAGCGACCACTTGGAGGCCACCAACTGCTCGCTGAGCATGTGTAGTATTTGTTGTTGGGCTTTGTTTCGCGGGAAGTAGTGGACCAGGGTGAGTGGATAGCCAAAGACTTCCTGCCAGACTTGATTGACGATTCGCGTGGACACCAAATAGGCAAAGGCCGAGTAGCCACTGACTTCCTGGGTATCGGGATCAATGGTGAGAGCATTTTCTCGGAGCTCGTCAAAGCCGCTTCTCAGTGCCTGCTCTGTGTTCCATACGGTCGCAATGGAGCCCAGTTCATTGATGAAGAAAGCCGAGAAACCAGCAGGGTCCTCTTTGATTTTGTCGTTGGTGTTGAATCGACCGCAGTCCCCAATCATGCCCCAGGGGCGTGTGCCTCCCTTTTCGCGTACGACATTGATGTGGCGAAAAATTGAGTAGATGGACATTTCGTCAATGCCGCCATTGGAGCCGTAGATTCCTTTTTCAAAGAGGCCGGGTAAGGGCCAATGCCGATCTTTGAGCGGGTCGAGGTTGTCCGTTGTGCCGTACAGGCTATTGTGACAACCCACGCAGACTGTATTGCGATGCAGGTAGGTTGCCTCAAAGATTTCTCCAAAATCCTGACGTCGAGTGATGTCCATTTCGATGGGAGCCACATTTGCGCCGGTAATGGGTTTGGCCATCATGGCGAAGAGATGACCCATATAGAAGGGAGAGAGGTCGTCCAATCGGAGGCTGGATCGCAGGACATCGCTCATATTGAACTCGTATCCGGGCCCCTCATTGCCGGGTACGTTGTCTCGGATGTAAGTGGCTAATTGCCCGGTGTCGTTGTCGAGCTTGGGCTTGCCGTAGCAAACGGTATGCATCTTATCGCCCACGCGGTTGACCCGGAGTTCGTCTAAGAACCAATCATACCAACGATCTTCAAATTCCTTTGTGCTCATGAGGCCGGTAATTACGCCTTGTCGGCCCAGTTTTTCGATCATGTCGACAAGTACACGCACTTCACGAATGCCTTCAGCTCGTCGGCCCAGGAGCACGAGTAGAGTCTGCTTTACCCAGGCTTCATCTCCGGCATCGCATGTTGTCCAGTCGTCATCTGGAACGATTATGTCCGGCTCTATATCGGGTGCAGCAATCTCTTGAGTGTCTTCCGTATCCTCTTCTTTCAGATCGTTTGCGAGGTCTGAACTTGCATCTTCTTCAATTTCGCCGCCGGTCGTGCTGCCTTGAATATCGGTGGGTTTGGGATTGGGCGGGTTGCCAATTATCAATTCGGGTTCCGTGCTTTGTGAACAAGCTGTCCAACACAGCACCAAAAGAACGATTAGGAAGCGTCTTGTCATTAGACGCCTCCGTTGTTTTTAATTCCGAGGACTTCTTCCTTGAGCCACAGCGACGCTTCCAGTTCGTTGCCGGCACCGTAGACATCGCTTACTGCGTAGCATTCGGGTGCAAATGGATAGACGCCCAGAGCAGCCAGGATTGCGGCTCGTGTTTCGGCCGGTGTGATTGCCCCACTCGCAAATGAATCGGGTCCGATTGCGCCGACAATGCCCTGTTGGTCGGGTCCTACCGGGCCACCAAACATTAGATTGCAGTAGGCGTAGGGATGATGGTTTCGACCATCGCCATTTTGGGGCACAGGTGTGCGGCCGAATTCCGTGTTTATGACCACCATGGTTTCACTGAGATTTAGTTTGCCGGGGTCATTTTCACCAGGTTCGTTGATGATTGAAGTGAGATGAGTCCACATGTGACTCAAGTTGCGAGCCGAATCTTTCACGTGCTTGTTGTGCGTGTCATAGCCACCACCACCGGATGCCGGAATGAGTCCACCGTCTACCACACAGACATATCGGGCCTTGCTGTCGGGTCGTGTAAGCAAATGTGCCGCTAACTTGAAGCCCATGCCGGGGTGATCATTGTCGGAATTCTGGCCGCAGGATTCGCCGGGCATTTTGTTGAAGAATTGGGGTTCTAAGATGTTGGTGAGTACATCAGTTTTTTGGAGTGTGGTGGTTGAGAAATTGTAGTCGCCCAAGGTGTGTGCTCTAACCGCGTCGCTCCGGCCAGGCCACACCAGCCGCTGACGATAGCGTGCTGTGTAGTAGTTTAGAAGGGAATCAAATGCCTCTTTGGTGTCGCCCAGTTGATTGCGTTTGAGTGCATTGATGAACTGCGTGTTCGGGGTGACCTTGATTGATAATGGGCGTGATGAGGCTGGATGGAAACCAACGGCGCTGCCGGCACGCAGATTGTCTGTTGGAAAATCACCCGGAGAATACAGCACATAGGAATAGGGTTCGCCCGTGATGATTTTTGAGCGTGCCTGGTAGTAATGCTGAATGGCTGCACCCACACCGGCAAGTTTGGGTTGACCCAGACGAAAGCCACTCATGGCTAGTGGAATGGCAGCTTCGTGGGGTTCCAGAGTGTGGGAGACCACCTGAATTCGAAGGCGTTCAATGATGTCCTTGCGTGATCGGAAGGGCTCTGTAAATGGTCCCAACTTGACCATCATTCCGTTGGAATCGACTCTAAAATCCTGAAGCATGGGCGGCGCCGATTCGCCATGACACTCTTTGTAGATCTCTTCGACGTTGTTAGCGCCCTTTTGGAAGGTCCACCATTGGTGATTTGGATAATCAGGATCGTCGGGATGACCATATTCCGGCACCACATAGAAGGTTTCCCAGGGAGACAAACCGCCGTAGAGAAATACTTCCAATACGTTCTTGGCCTGCATGGGTGCGGGCAAGAGCGCCGGCTGAGCGAATTCTGGATAGGCGCCCCATACCGGTGAAGCATGGGCCAGTCCAGGCATTAGACTCATTCCTGCCGCCATGCTCAGACCACTGGCACCGACTCGTCTTAGAAAGTCTCTACGACGCATTGAGTCCTCTTAGCACCCGTCTAGAGTAGTTATGTGTGGGCCTTGGACGGTATTCAAAGCCCAGTTGGGTCGATCTCTCGTCACTGCATCACTGAGCGAGAAATAGAGCAAAGATATTGTGCTCAATGACGTGATTCTTTTCAAGGGATAGAGAATAGGTAATGCTGAACCGATGTTAGAACAGGCCCCAGTCAGCAGACACCAAATGCATATTCTTGTGTTGATGTTGGCCGCATACGCACTTTTCTTTGGATTTAGAATTCAGAGTGGAAGCCACTTTGATTCTGATGACACGCTGTACAGTGAAATGGCTCGTCAGATGGTTGAAACGGGGAATTGGGCCGACAATCAATGGGGACAGGTTGTTCAGTTTGAAAAACCGCCTCTGTACCTGTGGTCACTGGCAGTGAGCGGTGCTCTTCTGGGTTGGGATGAAGCAGCAATGCGTTTGCCGGGCACCTTGTTTGCATTGGGCGCGCTGGCCGCACTGTACTTGTTGATGTTGGGCCTCGGTGCAAGCACGCGCCAGGCCGTATTCTCAACGCTGTTTCTTGCCAGCTCCTATTTCTTCATATTGATGACCCGCCGATTGATGACGGATCTGCCTATGGTGGCTTGTTGCCTGGCAGCGGCTGCCGCCGTAACACGCTCTTCGTCTGTGGCCTTTGGTGTGTTTTCGGGTCTGGCCATCCTGGCCAAAGGCGCGGCAGCCGGGCCACTGTTGGTGGCGGTGTTTGTTTTTGCTGTCTGGACCCAAATATTTACTGTGCGCCAACTTATTGTCGCGGTGTGTGTGGGTGTTGCAGTGGCAGCACCCTGGCACCTTGTTGAAAGCGTGAGACATGGAAGCGAGTTCTGGTCCGTCTATCTGTTTCATCATGTGGGAGAACGAGCCACCAGTAATGTGGTTCCTGGACTCACACTCATGGAGTTGTTGAGTTCTTTTTTGCTGGAGGGGCCTCTGTGTTTGCTGGCGCTGGTCGTGCTGGTCCCCTTTATTCAGCGGGTTCAGCGGCCGCCACAACTTTTTGTTGGGTTGTGGATGGCCCTGTCATTGTTACCGGTCCTCCTCAGTAGCACTCGCTTGCCGCATTATTTGCTGCCGGCGGTTGTTCCTTTGGCAATGATCTGTGCCTTTGTTGTTGTTCGACCCGGGGAATCTAAGTTACGGCTTGGGCTGTTGGCGGGTGTTGTTGTGCTCATTCAAATGGTGATACCGGCCGAGAAATTTTGGAACTGGTATGAGCCGGACTTTGCAATCAGTCAAAAGGCGATTGCCGGCACCCTCAAGGAGGCAGCAGATAGCGACGACTATACGGCGACTTTCAATACTCCTACCAACGCTCTCACTTTTTATGCAGAACGGCGTTTTGAGATGCTGACTGATGATGAACGTTTTTATGAGATACAAGAGACCGTTGTGTTGATTCAAAGAGCTCAGGTTTTAAAACGGGTTGGCGGCGACGGAATCAGGGTCAACTCACCTTATTCACGCCGCTTTATTGTGGCTCGGGCAAAGGTGGATAGAGATGCGGTGGTACAGTTGATGCGAAAGGGGCATCCTGAGCGCGAACTGCATGTATTGGAGGGGCCGCTGCTCGAGTTGGTGAACGACGACGGATTAGGGGTGGTGATTCCATGAGTACACCCAGTGTTAGCGTTATTATTCTGGCCTACAACGAAGCCGATAACCTGGGGCCGATGTTGAGAGAGTCTCTAGATTGGCTCGTGGACAACCTTACGACCTGGGAGCTGCTGGTTGTGGACGACGGTTCAACCGACAACACGTGCGAGGTAGCCGCTTCGTTTGCTGCAGAAGACGCCCGAGTGCGTGTGATCGTTCATGACGAAAATCGCGGTATGGGTGCGGGCATGAAGAGCGGTATCCTCGCAGCGACCTGTGATTACTTTACGATTATTGCCGGCGACGGGCAGCACCCCACGCCGGAGTTGGGTCGCATGCTGCCCCACCTTTTGGAAGCCGATATTGTGACGACCTACCATGAGAACCAACGTGAGTGGCCTCGCCGGATTTTGAGTTGGGGCTTTCGGCGAGTGATGCAATGGGCCTGTGGTATTAATTTCATTTTGGAGGGAATCTATCTTTTCCCCCGTAAGGTCGCTGTGGAAGACATTGGATTGGATGTTATTCCTGGAAACACCTTCTTTTTTTCGTTTGAACTGATTGCCCGTGCATTGCGTCGAGGACACAGTTTGACTACTTGCGCCATGATTGTGCGTCGCCGGGAACATGGTCAGTCCAAAGTGGCCGGATTGGGCAAGATTCGCCGTATATTTGGTGAAGTGCTCGCTTTTAGACAACGTCTGAAAAACACGAAAGAACTCACACCCTGATTGTATTAGAGAAATCGAAACTATTTGTTGTTGAGGATGGAAATGGTTGTTTTCAACAACTACAATTGTTACCTGGACCCTTTGGGAGAAGCACGTGGGAAAGCACAAAAAAGTCGTCATTCTTATTTCATTTATTGCAGGGTTGACCATGTGTGCGTCGACTGGATTTGCCGTTGATAAGGTGAATTGTAAGAATAGTTATGGCACCTGCACAGTGAGTCAAACTGGATATAGTTGCATGTGTAAAGGTGGTGCTGCGGACGGCGGAGGAAGTACGGGCGGCGGCGGCGGTACTCCCAGTGTTCCACCCAAGACCGAAGAAGAACTGCAGGCAGAGTGTGAGGAGTATCTTGCTATCGATTGTGGCAGTGATGACCCTGTTAAGATTCCCGGTCAGGTGGGCTGCGAGAATGAATTGGGTTCTTGTAGTGTGGGCCAAAACAGTTTCAGTTGTGAGTGTGCCGGCGGCGCAGGTACCGGCGGTGGAGGTGGTGTTTCCGATACCGGCGGCACGGGCGGTGGCCCTGAGAAAACAAAAGAACAACTATTGGCTGAATGTGAGGAAATGTTGACCGGCATGTGTGGTGATGACCCGGGACCTCCTGAAGGCTCGGTGAAATGTGAGGACGAGAACGGTATTTGCACGGTGGGCCAATTTTCGTTTGGTTGTGAATGCAAAGATGGTTCTGGAGACGGCGGTGGTGGCGGTACTACCAGCGGCGATACCGGCACGCCGGAGAAAAGCGAGGAAGATCTGCTCGCCGAGTGTAACGAGTTACTTGCGAGTTCATGTAGTGAAGGTGGATCAAACGGTGGTGGAAGCAGCGTAGACACGACGACCGGCCAGGGCGATGGCGGAGAAACCACAGCCGGGGGCTCGTCAACGACGACCGCTGGTAGCACATCTACAGGCGATTCGGGTGATTCGGGCGGATTCTCAACTGAACAAGGCACTACCACCGGAGAAGGAGATACGGGTGGCACTTCCAGTACCGGCTCGAGCGACGGAGGAGATGCTTCCGGCACCGATGAGGGAGGTGTTGATGGTGATCCATTGGTTGGTGATGGAACGACCGGTGATGCGGGTAGCTCGGATACCGACGGTACCGATGCGGGCGCCGCCAATACAGGCGGTTCCAGCAGCGGATGCGTTGTGGGTGGTTCCAGCCAGAGTAGCTGGCTTGTTTTGCTGTCGTGTCTGGCATTGATGCTCTTGTGGCGTCGCCGGGACCACAGCAATCAACTCTCAGAATAAGAACTCTCCCCCCGCCCAGGGTGGGGAGAGAGCATTGTTCATACCAGGTTCAAATCTTATTTTGTTTCAATAACTTAGAGTTTGTCTCGGCTTGCTATGAGTGCCGATTTGGGAGTTCAGGGTGCCATTTTGGGCGTTGACTCTTTTTTGGCGAGCCAGTCCGAAAAGCCTTTCATAATGGCTTTGTAGATCATGGCACCCATGACTCGGTCACCATCTCTTGTGAGGTGGGCATAATCGCCCCACGCGAGCCGCGGTTTTGCCCGGTACCAGCGTCCCATGGCGCCTTCTCCACCCATGGCTTTCCAGGTGTTGAAGAATCCGCAACCAAAGTCTTTGGCTATGCGTTGCTGAATGGTTATCACCTTCTTGAGCAACGGCACTGTCTTGACTCGGCCACGCACACGTTCGCCGTGATCCACGGGCGTCATAATGACGCAACTGCCCTCGGGTCTACCCGAACGGATGCGTTGAATGACATTGCGATATTTTTTTTCATACACCCGAAGGTTCATTCGACGGTCTGCGAGCTCATTGCCGCCATACATAATGATTTGGAGATTCGGTTTTCTATACGCCACCGTTTGTTTCAAATGCGCTTCATCATAATTCAAGATTCGGGACGCCCGGGTACCAATCATGCCCAGACAATCGTAGACGACGCCCGGGCCAGAACTCTCCAGCGTCACGCCATATAGATGGGCCTGGCCTTTGCCCTTTGCACGGACAATAAACTTGTGCGGTCCCTTGCCCTCCGCCTTGATAGTTTCGTGAGCGTCCTCGCTGGTTTCAGATCGGGTGTTGATTAGCTTCTCTGCACCGCCCTCAACCTTGAGCAGCACATCACCCCCACCCTTATGCTTGAGATAGTAGAGTTCCAATGTGTCGGCATGAACCTTGTAGGAGCTGAGTGCTCCTCCCCATGATAGAGCCGCCACACCGCCGTAACCGTAATGACCGTTCTTCAGCGCGCCTTGAGTGATAACGCGGCTCTTCCACCCTTTGTCTCTAAAGACCACATCCTTTTGCCGGTACCACTTCCAACCTGCCGTCATGTTCACCCACCCCTTGCCGGCATACCCAAACCGGGCTTGGAGCTTTCGACGTGCAATGCTGGTCATGCCGTCCGCGCCAATAACTGAGGCCCCATAATGGGTAATTCGTGTCACCGTCTGCTTCTTCTTGAGCGCCGTGGCTTGCAGGCTTTCGTAAAAGTGGTCCAGTGCTTTGCCGCTGGGATCCTCAAACTCTTGCGTAATTCCCTCAAATTCCCTGGGTGAAATCACCACTTTGGGCTCTGCTTTCTTCAGCTCTTCTTTTTCTGCGGGCTTTGTCGGGGCGATTTCCGGTTGCTCAGGGGTTGGGAGTTCGTCTTTGGATTCGTCGTTTGTGGCGCCCGGGTCACTGACCGGTTCTGGAAGTAGCTGGGTGGATAATCCAGTTTCCGGTGCTTCGTCAGTATTGTTCTGTGTCGCCAGCTGACTGCTCGCTCCAAACTCCGGAAGCGCGGCAACGGCTTCGGTATCGTCACTGAACCACATGGCAAAGGGCAATGCATCACTCTCAAGCCAGGGTCGATAATCGTGCAATTGCGGCACAAAATAGGTGCAACTCAGGGCAATTGCGGCGCTAACGCCAATGCTGACCATTCTGATGAGTCCGTCTTTCACTCTAGCTCCCTAAAACTGGAAATAAATGAATGGTACAGGTTGAACATTCGACAAATGGACCATCCATCCGCCAATCACTGCCAGAATTATTCCCTGAACAACGGCTGGTAAGTCCGAAAATCGATCCCGCGCATCTGAGACAAAGTGTTTGGGTGACCAATGAATGGCATAGCTCACAAAGAGCACAGCCCAGATCTTCCAGTGGATGTGCCCAAAGCTCCAATCCCAGGTAAACAGGCTTTGGGTAATGGTCCATGCGTTTTCCATAGACGGCGCTCGAAACAGAATTCGGGCTATGGTGACAAACTGAAACGCTAAGAAGATTCGCCATATCAATGCGAATCCATGAAACTCGTTGGGTAATCCCAGCCGCTTTCGTTTTTGATTGTGGTAGCGATTTACTCCGACCACCATGCCGTGGATGACCCCGTACCAAAAGAAGGTCCAGTTGGCGCCATGCCATAGCCCCATGACCACCAGGGCAATCATGATGTTCAGGTAAGCACGAGTTTCGCCTTTGTGAGTGCCACCCAGTGGAAAGTAGATGTATTCGCGCACCCAGCGGCTGAGGGTCATGTGCCAACGCCGCCAAAATTTGGCCACACTGGTCCCCATGTAGGGCCGATTAAAGTTCTCGGGAAGCTCGTAGCCAAACATTTTGCCGGAACCAATGGCCAGGTCGGTATATCCCGAAAAGTCGCAGTAGATCTGCATGGAATAGGCGTAGAGCGCAATCATGACTTCACCGGAGCTGAACACATCGGGGTTGTCATACACGCGATCCACCAGGTTGAGCGCCAACCAGTCTGCAATAGCCACTTTCTTGATGAGTCCCTTCATCATGAGAAATACACCGTCACTCACTTGCTTTGAGGTGACTTGGGGCGCTTTCTCCAGTTGAGGAACCAGTTCGCGTGCATGCACAATGGGACCCGCTACCAACTGCGGAAAAAAGGACACAAAGAGCGCAAACTTTATCGGACTCTCAATGGGCACTTGATTGCCGCGATAAATGTCGATGGTGTAGGCCATGGTTTGAAAGGTGTAGAAAGAAATTCCAACCGGCAACATGACCTGGAGTAGCGGGATCGTGCTCTCAACGGGCAACCATCCCACATTGTGGAGCAATTGCTGAATGCTTAGAGCAAAGAAGTCGTAGTACTTGAAGGTGGCCAGTAGTCCCAGATTGGAGAAGAGACTGGTTGCCAGCAGAAACTTGCGTATGCCCTTGGATTGGCTCTGGTAAATGTATTTTCCGCAAAAATAATCGACGCAGGTTGAGCCCATAATCAACAAGATGTAGATAGGCTTTGAACACATGTAAAAGAAGTACGAGGCCAGCAAGAGAATGGTCAGGCGCAGCATTTGAAAACGGGCTAGCGACCAGGTCACCATGAGGATGGCGACCAGGAACAAGCTGTAATTGAGGGTATTAAATGCCATTATTTTGTGACCGGATGCGGTGTTACCATGGCGTTTCGTCGTCGTAAAGCAACGCGTCCAAACAGGTGTAAATGGAATCAATCAGGTGGCTAATGTGGTTGTTGAAGACAGAATGATTGAATGTCTTGCATGCCGGCACAAGAATCCCAATGGGGAACTTCTGTGCATTCAATGTGGTGCACCGTTGTCGGATGAGGACGTCGCCAAGCCGGATCCACAAGAAAGGCATCCTCTTCATCAACGCACCAAAGCACCCTGGTTGGTGGCCCTGGCTGTCTTATCCCTTGCAGCGGTAATTTTTGCCTTTACGTGGAATTCCGAAAGACGAATCACTGCACAGGCACAGGCACAACAATTGCCCTCGGGCGCCGTGATGGTTGGTGGGGGCAATCTGAGCGCCATTCGCAGCAATCCCACTCTCAAGAAATGGCTGGATTTTCCTGCGACACAGTTGGCCCTAAACCTCATCAAGAATCAGAGCGGCGTGGACCTTCTGGCACTCAAATCCGCAACTGGTGCAGTATACAAGATCAACGATCAAGCTCACATTCTAGGCCTCATAAGAGGTCGTTTTCAGCGAGCTAAACTAGAAAAGTGGATCGCCGGGCACAGCTCTGGCACGACCGAGATCGCCGGGCGCAGGTTCTATTTTGTGTCGGCCGTTAACGCTGAGTTGGGCAGCCAAATAGCTCCGGTCGTTGTTGGACTGGTAGACGACGAAAATGTGGCCGTGGCTTCACCGGAACTCCTGATGCGCTACTTCAATTCATCGACGAGCACCGTGCAGTCAGAGACCATCAATAAGCTATTGAATCGGGTTGGTGACCGTGCCGTCGCGTGGGGAGTGGGTCAGCTCAAAGAGGGGTGGGAATCCATCTGGTGGGTGATAGCGCCCGTTCTTGGTTCCAATCCATCGGTAGCATTGGCAAACCTGAATTTTGTTTACAGCTTGCACATTGAGCAAGCAATCAAGATCCAAATTACCGTCACTTGTCCCAATGAAGAGAGCGCACAGCAGATCGAAAAAATACTGAGCGAGTCCAGCGCCTCGACGGCACCCTGGGCTCAAGACAGTCAATGGGTCCTAAAGGTCACTAGAAACGCCCTTGAAGTTACAGGGGGAGCAACCTTTAAGGAGCAGGGTTATTCTCCAAATCAGCGTTCAGTGCGCTGTTTTTCGCTCTTCTGTAAGAGGTCTCTTCAATGGCTGATGACTCTGTCCTCCGCAGCTCACTAAAGGAAGTTAAGGATTTGCAAGACGCCGATCCAACAACTGGCTCCGAGGAAGATACCGAAAGCAGTTCTGAGTCAACGGCATCGTCGGGTTCATTGCTGGACGAATTGCTCAAAGAAACAAGCGAAGAAGCCAAGCGCGAAATGGAACAGGTCAAGGCTCAATTACGCGGTCGTGACGAAGCTGAAGCCAATGCCCGCCTCAAAGCCGAAGCTGAGCGTCGCAGTCGTCTAGACGGGCTTCGTGAGCAAGAAGCCAAGCGCCGCGACACCATGATCGAGGCACGTAAGGCCAGAATTCGTAAGGAGAGCGGTCAAGACCTCGAAGCTGAAGTCTTCGAAACTCCTGAAAAGAAAGGAATGCCGGGTTGGCTCATACCCACAGTGATCGTGCTTGTGATTGCCCTCGGTGGTGGTGGTTGGTACATCATGGACCAACAGGCCAAAGAAGAAGCGGCGGTATTAGCTGTTAAGGCCAAAGCTAAGGCCAAAGCCGAAGCGGACGCCAAAGCCGCTGCCAAAGCGAAAGCCAGGGCCAAAGCCGAAGCGGACGCCAAGGCCGTTACCAAAGCCGCTGCTAAGGTCAAAGCCGAAGCGGCTACCAAAGCTGCAGAAGAGGCCGCAAGAAACGCCGAAAACGCAAGAAAAGCCAGGGCCAATGCTGCTGCAAAGGAAAAGCGCAGACTCCTCGAACAGAAGGAGGCTGCTAATTCAGATTCCGCCGAGAAGTCTAGCAGCAAGCGACGTGCCCGCAAAAGACGCGGCAAGAAACGCCGAAAACGCAGTCTCAAAATTCGCAAACTTAAACTCGATAAGCTCTAGAAGGGCATTTCGTGTTGCGACAGAGGCCTAGAAGCGTGCGGGTATCAACATGACATCATCACCTCAACAAGTATGCGTTATAGGTTCGGGTGCCTGGGGTACCGCTTTGGCAACTGTTCTTGCCGATCAGGGTCATCCAGTAACGATGTGGTCGTACGAGGATGAAGTCGCTCAAACGATCAATACCAATCATATCAACGAAAAATATCTTCCTGGTGTGACCTTGCCGAAAAATATCACGGCCACGACCGATGCGCTTCAAGCGGTCGCAGATCGACAGATTATCGTTTCGGTTTGTCCGGCACAGCATGTGCGCTCAGTGACCAGTTTGTGGGCCGAATCAGCGTCTCCGTCAGCCGTGATTGTGAGTGCCTCTAAAGGGATTGAACAAGGAACAGGCTTGCTGATGAGCGACGTGTTTCAAGAGGTCTTACCCCAAAAATTGAAGCGGCGAGTGTCGTTCTTGAGCGGTCCTTCTTTCGCGATGGAAGTGGCGACCAAAAAGCCCACAGTGGTCGTGATTGCGGCCAAACATGAAGGTTTGGCGGAGCAGGTTCAACATCTCTTTGCGCTTCCCACCTTTCGAACCTATCGAAGCACGGACGTGGTTGGGGTTGAAGTAGGCGGTGCGTTGAAAAACGTGATCGCACTCGCTACCGGCATCTGTGACGGCATGGGTTTGGGGCATAACGCACGGGCGGCGGTCATTACTCGCGGTCTGGTCGAAATCACGCGCATGGCCAAGGCGCTGGGGGCCGATCCCATTACCATGATGGGTTTGGCCGGAATGGGTGATCTCATTTTGACCTGCAATGCTGATCTGAGTCGAAATCGAACGGTTGGAAAAGCGCTGGGCAAAGGGCGCAGTCTCGACGAGGTCCTGGGTGGAATGCCTCAGGTCGTCGAGGGTGTGAGTACGGCCAAGTCTGCCTACAATCTGGCACGAAAACTCGGTGTAGAAACTCCCATTATCAATGAGGTCTACAGCATCCTGTATGAGGGAGAATCCATTGATGGTGCAGTTGATCGCCTGATGACTCGTACGCTTAAGCGCGAAGAAGTTTAGTCAGTATTTCGCGAGTTCGTCATACAGTTCAATTTGGCGATCTTGTTGCCGATTGTTGGTCGAAAAAATACCACAATCAGCGATAACGTCGGGGATTCCAAAAAGAGATGATGTTCTAATCAGGCGGCTCGTTTTTCAGGCTGAATGAGCGACGCTGAAGAGGTTATTTCCGGCGTGACTTCTTACGGGATTTTTTGGCCATTTTCTTACGCGACTTGGCCTTCGCTATCTGGCTAGCAGTACGCATCCGTCGATCGCCGGCCGCCCGTCCATCACCAGCGGTGGGCATGCCCATGGGGATACCGGCTTGCATGGCCGCCATGGGATCCATTCCGCCGCCCATGTCGTTGCCCATCATGTCGCCCATGTCGAGACCCTGAATGTCTTTGAGTTGAGACAATTGTTTGAATCCTGGGATCTTTGACAACAAACCGGGTTGCTTGCCAACCTGTCCCATCAACTGGCGCATGGCGAAAAAGCGCTTAACAAGGTCACGAACTTCGTTGTTCTTGGTGCCGGAACCCGAAGCAATTCGAGTAATTCTACTTTCATCAATGATTTCAGGTTTTTCTCTTTCACCCTGGGTCATTGACTGAATAATGGCTTCAACCCGTTTGAGTTGCTTGTCGTCAAGATTCATTCCCTGGGCCATGTCGCCCAGCGGCAATTTCTCAAACACCTCTTTGATTGGACCGAGTTTTTGAATCGTTTTGATTTGGTCGAGGAATTGAACCAGGTCGAATTCACCGCTCAAGATTTTCTTGGCGTCTTCTTCAGCCTTTTCTTCGTCAATGACCTCTTCAAAGTCCTTCATCAGGCCGACAACGTCACCTAATCCAAGGATTCGGGTAGCGAGACCTTCAGGACGGAACGGTTCGAGCCGATCCATGCCCTCGCCCATACCCACAAATTTGACGGGCTTGCCTGTGACGGCCTTGATGCTAAGTGCAGCACCACCACGCGCATCACCATCGAGTTTGGTCAGGATAATGCCGTCCAGATCCAGACGCTCGTTGAAACTTCGTGCGGTCTGAACAGCGTCTTGTCCAATCATGGCATCGCAGACGAGGAAGATGTTTTCGGGCTCAGTGGCGGCGACAATATTGTCGAGTTCGGCCATGAGCGCTGTGTCAACAGTGAGTCGACCGGCCGTATCAAAGAGAACGACATTGCGACCAATCGCTTTTGCGCGTTCTACGGCGTTTCGACAAATTTCGACCGGGTCACCTGCACCTTCGTCGTAGACTGGAATGCGCAGTTTTTGACCCAACACTTTGAGTTGTTCAATAGCAGCGGGACGGTACACGTCGGCAGCAACCAGTAAGGGTCGCTTGCCCTGTTTTTCGATCAGACGGGCCAGCTTTCCGATGGAGGTTGTCTTACCACTACCTTGTAAGCCCACCATCATGACCTTGGAGACACCGCTCTTGGCGTATTCGAGCGAACTATCAACCGGGCCCATCAAATCAGTGAGCTCGCTCAAACAGATCTTTATGAAGTGATCACCAGGAGAAACCTGAGTAACGCCTTCTTTGCTCTTGGCCTTGACCTGGACAATCTCGCCAATTGCTTTTTCCTGGACGCGTCCCAAAAAGGCCTTAACCACATTAAATTCGACATCAACTTCCAAT
>JYMV01008405.1_pt1 | contig 19783 bp, 19 predicted proteins | sample 338911 | NCBI WGS metagenome assembly JYMV01 (sample SAMN03354496, study PRJNA234377) | hydrothermal vent metagenome | biome: Deep sea; feature: Hydrothermal plumes at the Eastern Lau Spreading Center, Western Pacific Ocean; material: Seawater | place: Tonga | collected 2009 | depth 2000 m m
AGAATAACTTCTGTATCATTGAAAAAACAAAAAGAACTTTCTAGATCAATAAAAAGGGCTAGACTCTTAGCATTATTATAAAAATTGTCATGGAAATTGTTTTACTAGAAAATATTAAAAATCTTGGAAAGATAGGAGATGTTGTAAATGTTAAAAGAGGATATGGTCGTAATTTTCTTATTAAATATGGAAAAGCTCTTAAAGCTTCTGAAGTTAATATCGATTTGGTAAATAAAAAAAAGACAGATCTTAGCGAAAAAAATATTACTTTTAAAAAAAATGCCAAAAAAATTTTTGATATTATTAATAAAAAAAATTATAAATTTTCTAAAAGGACAAAAGATAATAATGAATTGTATGGATCAATAAAACCCAGGGAACTTTCAAAAACTATAGAAAGTTTAGATAAGATAGAAATAAAACCAGCCCAGTTCGATCTGGATAAAGAAATAAACAAAGTTGGCTCCTATGAGGCAAAAATTAATTTACACGCTGAAGTTCAAGCCAAAATTCATATTGAAGTTGTAAAACAAGAAGAGGCAAATTAGTTTTTCTTATTGTTTTTCAACAGAAAATTTATTCCATGTATAACTTTCGTGTTTTTTTTATTATTTTTTTGGTATTAAATGAATAAAAAATAATAATGGCTCAACAACCTTTCAAAATAATTGAAAATCGCCAAAAAAAAATGCCTTGTAACATTGAGGCTGAACAAGCCGTTATTGGCTCCATATTGGTATCAAACGATATTTATGACGAAATATCGCCTTTAGTAGACGCTCAGAAATTTTTAGACCCTATTCATATAAAAATTTATGAAACAATTGAAAAATTAATTTCAAAGGGCCTTTTGGCTAATCCAATTACATTAAAAAATCATTTTGAAAACAATGAAGGTCTAAAAGAATTAGGTGGTCAAGAATACTTAATAGAAATTACTAAATTTGCAACTTCGACTAAACAAGCAATTGATTATGCAAATATCGTTCAGGAAATGCATGTACGTAGAGAACTAATCAAGATTTCAGAATCAGTTTTAGAGCAAGCTTCTAATAATACTGAAATTAATACTTCAGGTGAGGAAATTATTCAAAATGCTGAAAAATCTTTATTTGATTTAGCTGAGAGAGGACATTTTAATCGATCGTTCTTGAAATTTGAATACGCATTGAAACAGACAATTGAGATGGCAAAAAGTGCTTATAAAAATGAGGACGGTATAGTTGGGGTACCAACCGGATTAACCGACTTGGATTCAAGACTGGGGGGAATGCATAAACAGGATTTAATTATTATTGCTGGGCGACCTTCAATGGGTAAAACTGCTCTCGCAACAAATATTGCTTTTCATGCTGCAAAAAATATAGAAAAAAAAGGATCTAAATCTACTGTAGCTTTTTTTTCTTTAGAAATGTCTTCCGAGCAACTTTCTACAAGAATACTTTCAGAACAATCTAGAATAAGGTCTAATGATATTAGAAGAGGAAAAGTATCAGAGAAAGAATTTGAACAATTTATAGAAACATCTAAAAATATTTCTGAACTACCTTTATATATAGACGAAACACCTGCTATCACTATTGCAGCCATCAGTAATAGATCAAGAAGAATTAAAAGACTTTTTGGACTAGAATTAATTGTTGTTGACTATATTCAGTTGATGAGATCTAGCGGTCGTAAAGAATACAATAGAGTTCAAGAAATTTCTGAAATTACCCAAGGCTTGAAAGCTTTAGCAAAAGAACTGGATGTACCTGTGCTTGCTTTGTCCCAACTTTCCCGTCAAGTTGAGCAAAGAGATAATAAAAAACCACAATTATCTGATTTAAGAGAATCAGGCTCTATAGAACAAGATGCAGATGTCGTGATGTTTGTTTATAGAGAAGCTTATTATCTTGAGAATAAAGAACCCACTTTAGGATCAATTGAACATGCAGAATGGCAACAAAAAATGGATGAAATATCTAGATTAGCAGACATAATGATTGGCAAACAAAGACACGGGCCAACTGGAAATATTAAAGTTGAATTTGAAGCAATGTATACTAAGTTCAAAGACCTAGAAACTAAATAGCTTTAAACATTTCAATGTTTGAAAAAATATATAAAAATTCAATAATTGAAAAACCTAAATTTACTTTACTAATTCTTGCTGTTTTATTATTAAGTTTTGGATATTTTGCAAAGGACTTTCAGTTAGACGCATCATCGGACACTTTGCTTCTAGAAAATGACCCCGATTTAAAATATCTACGAGAAGTAAATACCAAATTTGGTTCGAAAGATTTTCTAGTACTAACCTATACTCCAAAAGAGAGTTTAATAAGCCCAGATACAATAAGAAATCTTACAAATTTAAAAAATGATTTAACAAATTTAAGCTGGGCAAATAATGTAATAACTATTTTGGATGTTCCATTACTAAAAAATAACGACGAACCTTTAGCAGAAAGAATTAAAAATTTTAAAACTCTATCTAGCGAAGATTCTGATAAAGAAAGAGGTTTTAAAGAGATTATAAATAGTCCAATTTATAAAGAATTCATAATTAGTAAAGATGGCAAAACTAGCGGAATACTAGTTTACATAAAGACTGATAAAAAATTATCTGATCTTATAAAAACTAAAAATAACTATTTAAATAAGAGGGATAAAGGACAATTAACTTCCGAAGATAAAAAAGAATATAAAAAATTTCTAAAAAAATATGATAACTACAAGAAGTCATACAATCAAAAAAATCATCAAAATATAAATGAAATTAGAACAGTCATAGAAAAATATAAGGATACAGCTAAAATTCATTTGGGAGGAATACCCATGATTGCTGACGATATGATGACGTACATAAAAAACGATATAATAGTATTTGGAGCTGGAGTATTTCTTTTTATTGTTTGTACACTTTGGTTTGTTTTTAGAAGCTTATTGTGGGTATTTATTCCTCTTTTAAGTTGTTTTTTTTCAGTTCTTATTATGGTTGGTTTACTAGGATTGCTGGGCTGGAAAGTTACTGTAATATCTTCAAATTTCATATCTCTAATGCTTATTTTAACTATGGCAATGAACATCCATATGAGTGTCCGATATTTACAATTTAAAAAAGAAAATCCAAATATTTCAAATAGTGAAGCTATACTTTGGACTTCAGGAAAAATGTTTTGGCCAATACTTTACACTGTACTTACGACCATTTGCGCTTTTCTATCACTTATATTTAGTGGCATTAAACCTATTATAGACTTTGGTTGGATGATGTCTGTAGGTCTATTGGTTTCATTATCTATAACTTTTACTTTGCTGCCCGCTATTTTAAATATTTTGAGTAAGGATAATACAAATTATAAAGATGAAAAAAAATCAATAATTACTTCTTTCTTAAGTAAAGTTGCACAACAAAACACAAAAACTATTTTTGTATCATCTTTGCTTGTTATCATCGTAAGTATTATTGGTATTACTAAGCTTGAAGTCGAAAACAGCTTTATAAATTATTTTGATAAAAAAACTGAAATTTATAAGGGCATGAAATTAATTGATGATAAACTTGGAGGAACAACTCCTCTTGATATAATAGTCAAATTTCCAGATAAAAAAAAAGAAGAAAAAATAGATGACGATTTTGATAGCTGGGACGATGAAGAAAAAGATGAAGCAAAATATTGGTTTACAAGAAATAAAATAGATAGAATTACTCTAGTTCACGATTACCTGGATAATTTGCAAGCCGTTGGTAAAGTCATATCTTTTGCATCTATGGTTAGAGTTGCTGAGGATTTAAATGATGGAAAGAAGTTACAGGGATTGGAAATGGGTATCTTGTACAATAAAATACCTGATTCAATTAAAAAAGAAATAATTGATCCCTATATATCGATAGAAAATAATGAAGCTAGAATCAGTTTGAGAGTTTTAGACTCCAGGGAAGACCTTAGAAGAAATGAATTGATAAAAAAAATTAATTATGATTTAGAAAATAAATTAGGTTTAAACCGTGATGAATTTAAACTTGCTGGCGTTCTTATTCTTTTTAATAATCTGTTACAAAGCCTGTTTAAATCTCAAATATTAACTCTGGGTGTTGTAATGGCAGGCATAACTTTAATGTTTTTAATTTTGTTTAGAAATATAACTTTATCTTTAATAGGTGTTGTGCCAAATTTTATGGCGGCCTTCCTAATTCTAGGTATCATTGGCCTACTAGGAATACCTCTAGATATGATGACGATAACCATTGCTGCTATCACCATCGGTATAGCTGTAGATAATAGCATCCATTATATCTATAGATTTAAAGAGGAATTTAAAAAAAATAACAACTATAATCAAACTCTTGAAAAGTGTCATGATACGGTTGGTGTAGCTATTTTAAATACTTCTATAACAATTGTTTTTGGCTTTTCTATACTTGTTCTTTCCAATTTCATACCAACAATTTATTTCGGAATTTTTACTGGAATTGCAATGCTTTTAGCTATGATTTCGGTTTTAACACTTTTACCAAAACTAATTTTGATAGTAAAACCTTTTGGCAATGTCTGACATAATAGAATTTATACAAAGTAACATTTCAGCATTTGATCTTATTGTTTTTTTAATTATTGTTTATTCCATGGCACAATGTGCTGCTAAGGGATTTATGAGAAGCTTATTATCATTTTCGAAATGGCTGCTTGCTTTAATAATAACAATTATATTAGTACCAAAATTAAATCCTTGGGTACAAGATTATGTAGAATCAAAATTTATTTCTGATATTGGTTTAGGGGTTTTTATATACATAGTTTCACTTTTTGTAATAATCAATATAGGTAAAGCTATTAGTAGAACGGTTACTTGGTCAGGTCTTGGCTCAGTTGACAAGACTTTTGGTTTAATTTTTGGAATATTTAAAGGATATGCGATTTGTGTATGCATTTTTTCTTTGCTTAACTGGTTTTATCCACATCAAAAATGGCCATTAAAAGCTGAAGGTACTTATTCTTTTGAAATAATATATAAGGGAAGTGAGTTTTTAATTGATGAATTTCCCAAAAGTAAAGATTACTACGAAGAAACAGAAGAAAAAATAGAAAAAATTTAAATGGCACGATTAAGAGAAGAATGTGGAGTTTTTGGTATTTTTGATAATAAAGATGCTGCCGCCCTCACAGCGTTAGGATTACATGCTTTACAACATAGAGGGCAAGAAGGTTGTGGCATTGTTACATCTGATGGAAAAAACTTTTACGCTGAAAGAAGACTTGGATTAGTTGGAGATAATTTCACTAAAGGAAAAGTTTTAGAGAAATTGCCTGGAAGCTATGCAATTGGTCACAATCGTTATTCAACAACCGGAAATAATCTAATCAAAAATGTTCAACCCTTTTTTGCTGACCTTCATGATGGAGGCATTAGTATTGCACATAATGGAAATTTAAGTAATGCTCGATATCTCAGAAGAGAATTAGTTAAAAATGGTTCTATTTTTCAAACTACATCTGACACAGAAACTATAGTTCAGCTAATTGCAAAATCAAAAAGGTCAAAAATAATTGATAAAATAATTGATGTCCTTTTTAAAATACAAGGAGGATATGCGTTAACAATTTTGACAAATAAAAAATTAATAGGAATTAGGGATCCATTTGGAATCCGCCCTTTGGTTATCGGTAAACTTAATAAATCTTATGTTTTAGCATCAGAAACTTGCGCTTTTGATATAATTGGAGCGAAATTTATTAGGGAAATCGAAAATGGAGAAATAATCATTATAACAGAAAACGGATTAGAAAGTATAAAACCATTCCCTAAAGTAAAAGAAAGGCCGTGTATTTTTGAATATATATATTTCTCTAGACCAGACAGCATCATAAATAATATTAGTGTTTACGAATATAGAAAAAGATTAGGCGCAGAGTTAGCAAAAGAATCACACATTGAAGCAGATTTAATAATACCGGTACCAGACTCCGGTGTTCCAGCTGCAATTGGTTATTCCGAAAAAGTAAAAAAGAATATCGAATTAGGAATTATTAGAAATCATTATGTTGGCAGAACCTTTATTGAACCTACTCAACAAATACGTAGTTTAGGCGTTAAACTAAAGCATAATGTTAATAAATCTCTCATTAAAGGTAAATCTTTAATTTTAATCGATGATTCACTGGTAAGAGGCACGACTTCTGTCAAAATTATCAAAATGCTTCATGAAGCTGGAGCAAAGGAAGTTCACTTAAAAATTGCTTCTCCACCTATTAAATACCCAGATTATTATGGGATTGATACACCAGATAAAGATGAATTACTTGCCTCAAAACTTGACCTTAAGGGTATGCAAATATTCACTAAAGCAAAAACATTACAATTTTTATCAATTGAAGGATTATATAAGTCTATGGGACATGAAAAAAGAAACTCATCTTATCCTCAATTCACTGATCATTGTTTCACTGGCGAGTATCCAGTTAAACCTATCGATGCAAATGATAAAAATTTTGAAGAAAATCAACTAAGTTTTATGTCGTCAAAATCTTGAGAATAAAATAAAATTAAGTTAATCAAATCCATATATACGAGAATTTTTAGTCAAGATATATAATTTTCCATTATTTATTATTGGAGCTGATGTAACAGGGTCGCCAATTTTTTTAAAATATTCAACTTTTCCCGAAACGGGAGAGCTTACAATTAAATATCCATTTGAAGTTACTGAATAAATTTTTCCAGAACCCATAATAAAACCTGTTATCTTAGTTTCTTGCTTTTTCTTTTTTAATATTTTTAAAATATTAGTAGAAGAAATTATTATTCCTGTATCTTTATCTATGATTACAAAATAACCGTTATCCGTTAGAATAAAAATGTTTTTTCCATCTATAATTGGTGCACCAATTGAACTTACTTCTTGTTTCCAGTTAGTATAACCAGTATTTAAATTATAAGAAAAAATTGATGATTTAGATGAAAAAATTATATTATCATCAATTATAACAATCTCTGATGATTTAAAAAAATCTGTAGCATGCGCCAACGTAGATTCTAATGTATTTAATGACCAGTCTATTTTTCCATTATTTGCATTAACTTTAAATAAATCTCCAGAAGAGTTAATGGCAATTACATCTCCCTGTTTTGATATAGCAGAGGATAAAAAGTTTTGTAACTTTATGAAGGAAGGTACTGAGCGAATATCCCAAATTTTTGATCCATTTTTTGTATTGAAGCACAAAATTCTATTATCTTGATTAATCAAAAAAATTTTATTTTTGTAAATTTTTATATTAGATTTTATTGGTATTCCGTGATTTTTTATCCAAACAAGTTTTCCATTGTTTAAACCAATTGAATAGATAAAACCGATATTATCTGCAACATAAATATTATTTTGATAAATAGAGAAAACTAAATTTTTATAAACTTTTTTATATATTTTTTTATATATATTTTTTTTCCAATTTATTTCCCCATTCTGATTAATGTTAAAAATTGTGCCATTATTATCTGAAAAAATTATATTATTCTCAAAAACTAATGGTGAGGATATAATTTTTGATATAGGAAATTTATTTTTCCCTATTTTTTTTTTTAAAAATATATTATCAATTCCGGATAAATAAATGTTACCAAGAAAATTTTGCTGATTTAAGCTGGACATTTTCCACGATAAATTTTTTCTTGGATTTGATATACTAATTTTTTTAGTTAAAGATATTTCTTTAGAATAAACACTTTTGGATGAATAAATATAATCTACAACTTTAGTTTGTTTCTGTTCTTTTTCTAATTCGGAAATTCTTCTTTTTTCCTTTTTGCTTCCGCTCCAAATCCCTGTTTTATTGTCAAAAGAACAATTTACTAATAAAATAAATATTAAAAAAAAAATTAAATTCTTTTTTTTATTCATGGGTAATAATAACAAGCTGAGATTTGGCTTGATTATAAAGGTCTTTGTGTAAATTATTTATAGAGAGAATTTGTTGATAAAATTCTATGGCCTTTATATTTTCTCCCTTTGACATAAAATAATCTCCTAATAATAGTAAAGCATGAGGTTTCCATAAAGTGTCAGTGTTTAATAATGGTTTTATAGTTTCTAGCAATTCTGACTCGATTATAGAATTTGAAATAAATAATGCTTTTTTATAAATTAATAAATTTCTTAACTCTTTCTCAAACTTATTATTTTCCAATAAATGGTCGTACAAAATCGATATTTCTTTATAATCACTGATTAAATTTTGATTTAGTATCAGGAAAAAAGATAAAGTTGAATAAGTAGAATCATTAGCAAAAATTACTTTTTTCAGTGTATTTAATGCTTCACTTTTGTTTCCATTTTCCAGGTAAAATTTAGCTTGGACATAATTTTCAGATAATAAAATCTTTTTGCTTTCTTTGCTTTCTAAATAAAAACTTAAAGAGCCAAATGAAATTATTAAAATTAAAATAGAAGAAAAAATCAAAATTTTATTTGATTCGTAAAATTTTTTTATTTTCGACTTTTTCGTTACATCATATTGGGCTTCAAAAAAATTTTCTGCCATTTAAATTATCTAATTGTACACATTTTTAGAAGAAGGAAATCTCCTCAGTTTTACATCCTCGGAATAATTTTTTATGCATTTTTCAATAACTTTTTTCAAATTTGAATATTGTTTAACAAATTTCGGTAAAAAATCACTTAAACCTATCATATCGTCAGTAACAAGTATTTGGCCGTCACAATGCATGGACGCGCCTATACCTATTGTTGGTATAGAAACATTTTTTGTAATTTTTTTTGCTAAGTTTTCAGGCACACATTCAATTACAATTGCAAACGCTCCGGAATTAGAAACGTCTATTGCATCTTCGAAAATCTGTTTTTTTTCAGCAAAGTTTTTTCCTTTAGTTTTAAAGTTGGTCGAAGTCTGTGGCAATAATCCAACATGTCCCATAACTGGAATTCCCCTTTTTGTAAGGTATCTAATTATTTTAACTATTTTTTTTCCACCTTCTAATTTTATTGCATCACACTTTGTTAATTTTATTACCTTTCTTGCATTTTTATATGCAACAAATTTATTTGTATATGTCTTATACGGCATATCGAAAACTACTAAACTTTTCTTTGTTGAATTTTTAACGGTCTTTCCATGAAGGATCATTGTTTCGATTTTAACTTCTCTTGTTGTCTTCATTCCATATAAAACCATACCTAAAGAATCTCCGACTAATATTATGTCACAATATTTATCTGCGATTTGAGCAATAGTTTTAGAGTAAGCTGTCAAGCAAGTTATTGGAATCTTGTTTTTTTTTTTTAAAATTTTATTAATTGTTACTTTTTGCATCATCAGAAGTCATTTTTTCAAATTTTTCTTGAATTTCTTTTTTTTTAGAACAGAAAGATTTGCAAACTAAAACAAATTCATCGAGTAATTTTTTTGCATGATTATAGTCGGATTGTTTTATTTTAAGAAGCGCAAGCATGTATATCGCTTCATCATTTTGTGGATTTAATAGTAAAACGCTATTTAATTTAATTTCTTGTTCGAAATCATTGTCATAATTATTGAAAATTTTCGCAAGATATAAATAAGATTTTTCACTTTTTGGATAAAATACTATATCTCTTTCAAATAAAATTTTTGATTTATCAAATTCTTTTTTCTGGAAAAGCTCTATTCCTTTTTTAAAGTAATTTGATTCTTTGGCTGTTCCACCTGATATTAGGAATAAATAAACAAAAAATATTTTAATTATAATAAAAAATTTTTTCATAATTTAACCATAAACATTGTTGCATTATGTATCATATTTTTAAAATACCTTTGCAAAAAATATAAATTTCTTTGGATTCTTTTTTACTCGATAAAGGTTTATATTTAACAACATTTTTAAAGCTCTTTTTTGCCCTTTCGTTAATCTCGCCAAATATTGAACCCATAAATATTTTGGACAAGAAAACACCATTTTCAGATAAAATTTTTTTTGCTAAACTCATTGCGCTTATGCAAAGCTCTCCGGTTCTATATGAATCGAGTGCTTTATTGCCAGAAGTATTTGCGGCCATATCTGATAAAACTACATCGATTTTATTGTTAAAATAAAGCATTATTTTTTCACAAATGTTAACATCACAAAAATCACCATGAATAAAATCAACATTATTAATTTTTTCCATAGGTCTAACATCAACTGCTAAAATTTTTCCTTTAATTATTTCTTTTCTTGCTACTTGAGACCATCCCCCTGGACAGGACCCCAAATCTAATAATGACGAATTTTTCTTTATAAATTTAAACTTTTTATTCATCTCTATTAATTTAAAAGCAGATCTAGACCTATATCCTTGGATTTTAGACTGTCTAAAAAAGGGATCCTTATTTTGCTTAATTAACCAATTTTTTGAAATTTTATTTTTTTTCAATTATTTATTGTAATTTTTAAACCTTTGTCACAAAAATTTTATAAAACATCTTCGGTTTCCTCCTCGCTGTTAGCAATTAATGATGTTTTATTTTTATGCCTATAATGAAAATAACTTATTGGAATTAGAAAAATGTAAATCAAACCACTAAAAAATAAGGTTTCAAAAGTATAAAAAATTAAAAGACTTACATAGATTCCAATTCCCAGTAATAAAAAAATAGCTAAATGCCTAGGAATTAAAATTCTTTTTAATGAATAGGTAGGTATTTTACTAACCATCAAAATAGATGTTGTTAAAATTGCTATAGAACTTAATACTGTGTAATTTTCAAATTGAACTATACCACTTAAACTTAATATAAGAGGCAATAATACTAAACCAGCCGCCGCAGGAGAAGGTACACCCTCAAAAAAATTTATTTTCCATGTTTCGTTTTCTTCAGTAATCATTAAATTAAATCTTGCTAAACGAAGAGCACAACATACTGTGTAGATTAAAACAAACATCCAACCAAATTTTCCAATTTCATTTAAAGTCCAAAAATATATTATGAAACCTGGCGCTACACCAAAGCTAATAACATCAGTGAGAGAATCTAATTCTTTACCAATCTTTGATGTTCCTTTAATTAACCGAGCCACTCTTCCATCTAGAGTGTCGAGAATTGCGGCAAACCCTATTGCAATTATTGCCATACCATAATTTGCATCTAATGCAAATTTTATTGAACTTAAACCCAAGCAAACACCAAAAATAGTTAAAGCATTAGGTAAAAGAGATTTTGGATTTTTTTTTGTAATTAATTTGAATTCTTTTTTGTTTTCAAGCATATTTTTACTTTTTCCTTGCTATTATAGTTTCCCCACCAATTGTTTTTTGGTTTTTTTGAGCCATTAATTGGTAATTTTCAAAATATAAATCAACTCTACTACCAAATCTGATCATACCAAATCTGTCTCCTTGCGTAGTTTCATCATTTTCTTTAATTTCACAAACAATTCTTCTAGCAATCAGTCCTGCTACTTGAACCAAAATTAATTCATCTCCATTAGAATTAATCATTTTAACATAATTTCTTTCGTTTTCATCACTCGCTTTATCAAGAGAAGCATTTATATATTTTCCTGGTTTTGTTAACATGACAATTAAAAGCGTTCATGAAAATACTAACTCTTGTATATTTTTTGTTTTCTAGACCTATTTCGCTTGGACCATTTGTTTCTATAATTTGTGATATAATCCCATCCGCTGGACTTAATAAATAATTTTCATCATTTATCGGAAACCTTTCGGGATCCCTGAAAAAATAATACACCCATACAGTTAAAATGAAACTTACGAATCCAAGAAAATTAGAAATTAATAAAAGAATAAAAGTTATTACAGCGCCTATGGCTAAAAATCTATAACCTTCTTTATGTAGTTTCGGAAATAAAAAATCTGTCATATTTATATACTTTGTAATTTTACGCTAATATGTATATTAAGTAATTAAATTCAATTGCTAAAATTAAAATATAATGGCAAAAATTAAGGTAAAAAACCCGATAGTTGAGATGGATGGCGATGAAATGGCGCGAATAATATGGGATTTTATTAAAAAAAAACTAATTCTTCCATATCTAGACATCAACATTAAATATTACAACTTAGGCATAAAAAACAGAGACAAAACATCTGATCAAGTAACATTGGACTGCGCTGATGCTATAAAAAAAATTGGTGTAGGTATTAAATGCGCAACAATAACTCCTGATGAAAATCGCATAAAAGAATTTAAACTAAAAAAAATGTGGAGATCTCCTAACGGAACAATTAGAAATATTTTAGGAGGAACTGTTTTTCGTGAACCCATAATTTGTAAAAATATTCCAAAATTAGTTCCAAGTTGGACAAATCCAATTGTAATTGGAAGACACGCTTTTGGCGACCAGTATAGAGCAACTGATTTTATAGTACCTGGAAAGGGTAAATTAGAAATAAAGTGGACCTCTGAAGACGGAAACGAAAAAAAAGAGTATGAAGTGTTTAATTTCACTGGACCTGGTGTTGCTTTATCAATGTACAATTTGGACCAATCTATTAGAGATTTTGCAAGAGCATGCATGAATTATGGATTGAATAGAAAATGGCCAGTTTATCTTTCTACAAAAAATACAATTTTAAAAAATTATGACGGAAGATTCAAAGATTTATTCCAGGAAGTTTATGAAAAGGAATTTAAAAAAAAATTTGAGGAAAAATCGATTACTTATGAACATAGACTTATCGATGACATGGTAGCTTGCGCATTAAAATGGAATGGAAATTATGTGTGGGCATGTAAAAACTACGACGGCGATGTTCAATCTGATACCATAGCTCAAGGATTCGGATCTCTCGGTTTAATGACAAGTGTTTTGATGACACCGAATGGAAAAACAATAGAGTCAGAAGCAGCTCACGGAACGGTTACCAGACATTATAGATTACATCAACAAGGCAAAGAAACTTCGACAAATCCTATAGCTTCTATATTTGCTTGGACCAAAGGTTTAGCTCACAGAGGCAAATTAGATGGCAATGAGGAACTAATTAAATTTTCAAACACTTTGGAAAATATATGTGTTAATACGGTTGAAGGAGGACATATGACCAAAGATTTAGCAGTTTTGATAAGCAAAAATTTTAAATTTTTAACTACTAACCAATTTTTGGACCAGTTAGATCAAAAGTTAAAAAAAACGCTTAATTAAATATTGTCTATTATATTTAGAAAACACCCGCTTGTGCAAAATCATTTCTTCCACCTCCGCCAGTGCCACCAATCGCTCTTGAGCCCAATTTAACCAATTCTACAGCATTATATTTTGTTGCTAAATCGTTAGTGACCCCAACAGCCATTCCGACTTTGCCATCTACAATAGTGTAAACAATAACTATTCCTTTCTTTAAATCTTTTTTTCCTTGGTCAATTAATGATCTTAATTCTTTAGAAGGAAAACCTTTAATAAGCTGATATCTCACTTTGAGACCTTTAATAGTTTTATCTTTAATCTCGTTTTTATTCTTATCTTTAAGTATTAATTCGATATTTATTACTTCTAGTTGTTTGTTTAATTTCTTTATTTTTTCATTATTTGGCAGATCACTTACAACAACAGGTTTTTTGCCTAAATTTTTAATTTCTTTTTCTAAACCTGCTATTTTATCGAAAGTAATTTTATTTAAACTATCTGAATCTTGTTTTTTCTTTTTTAAATAATTGGCAAGTTGTTCTGCTCTTAAAGCTTCTACACGTCTAACTCCCGATGCGATAGCAGATTGACTTACTATTTTGAATTCACCAATTTCTGATGTGTTGTTGACATGTGTTCCGCCACATAATTCAGTAGAAAAATATTTATTTTTTTCTTTTCCCATTGAAAGAACCCTAACCTCGTCTCCATATTTTTCTCCGAAAAGAGCTAAAGCGCCATTATCAACAGCCTCTTTAGGCGTCATCAGTCTTGTTCTTACCTCACTATTACTTTTAACCATATCATTAACATATTTTTCAATTTTATTAATTTCGTTTTCCTCTATTGGTTTCATATGACTAAAATCAAATCTTAGTTTATCAGGCCCTACAAAAGATCCCTTTTGGATGACATGTTTGCCTAAAATTCTTCTTAGGGCCTCGTGCAGTAGATGAGTAGCTGAATGGTAGGCTCTTATGTTCGCTCTTCTTTCACTATCAATTGCGAGATTTATTATGTCTTTAATTTTTATTTTTCCCTTAACTAATTTGCCTTGATGAACAAATATATCACCCAATTTCTTTTGGGTATCAACAACTTGAAAATTAATTTGACCTCCAGACTCTCCATAGAAGGGTGTTTGATTGGTAACTAACTCAGCTTCATCACCTTCATTGATTATATTTACTTCATTTCCTTTTTTAACTAATGATAAAACAACACCTTCAGATTTATCTTTTTCGTAACCTAAAAATTCAGTTGATCCTATTTTGTCTTTTAAATTAAACCAAATTTTATCAACGGTCTGATCTCCTGAACCTTTCCATGCAAGTTTCGTTTTTTCTTTTCTTTCGTTCATAGCTTTATTAAATCCAGCTATATCAACATTAATCTTTTTATTTTTTAAAATATCTTGTGTTAAATCCAAAGGAAAACCGTATGTATCATATAGTTTAAAAGCCACATCACCAGGTAAAGAATTGTTTTTTATTTTATTCAAATTGTCGTTCAATATTTCCATTCCTCTAATAAGTAGAGTAGAAAATCTTTCTTCTTCGGTCTTTAAAATTTCTGTAATTAAGGGTTCTGCTCTCTTAAGTTCTGGATACGAATCCGACATTTCTTGGATCAATGTTGGAACAATTTTATAAAAGATTGGTTCCTTGCTTCCTAGAATATGTGAATGTCTCATCCCTCTTCTCATGATCCTTCTTAAAACATAGCCTCTTCCCTCATTAGAGGGCAAAACTCCTTCTGCGATTAGAAAGGCGCTGGCCCTTAGATGATCCACTATAACTCTATGACTTGCTATATTCTCTTTGGTTATTTTTGTTTTAGTTAAATTCGAAGAAGTTTTGATTAAAATTTTAAAGTGATCTGTTTCGTAATTATCGTGAGTACCCTGAAGTAGAGCGGAAATTCTCTCTAAACCCATTCCTGTATCTACTGACGGTTTTGGAAGGTTCACCCTCTCATGCTTTGAAACTTGCTCAAATTGCATAAATACTAAATTCCATATCTCAATAAAGCGATCTCCCTCTTGGTTTTTGCTACCAGGAGGTCCACCCTTTAAATGATCTCCGTGATCGTAAAATATTTCTGAGCATGGCCCACAAGGTCCTAGATCGCCCATTGACCAAAAATTATCATTGGTAGCTATCTTATAAATTCTATTTTCCGGTAGTCCTGCAATTTTTTTCCATAAATCAAAAGCTTCCTTATCATCTGCGTAAACACTTACACTAAGTTTATCTTTTGATATTTTAAATTCCTTAGTAATTAAATTCCAAGCTAAATCTATAGCAACATCTTTAAAGTAATCTCCAAAAGAAAAATTTCCTAACATTTCAAAAAATGTGTGGTGTCTTGGCGTATAACCTACATTTTCTAAGTCGTTGTGTTTTCCTCCTGCTCTAACACATTTTTGTGAAGTAACAGCTCTTTTGTAATCTCTTTTTTCAAGACCGGTAAATACATTTTTAAACTGGACCATACCTGAGTTAGTAAACATTAACGTAGGGTCATTACTCGGTACCAAATTGCTAGAATCCACAATTCGATGATCTTTATTTGAAAAGTAGTTTAGAAATGATTTTCTTACACTTTTTAATGTTTTTTCAACCATCTATCTTATAAATACAGTTTTTTAGAATGATGTCTAGACGAGAAGAAAGGTGCCTATTTAGGCACCTTTCTTAAGAGAGCGGGGGGAGCTTAGTTATTTAATTTTTTTTAGGAGAGTCTGTGTTTTCTACTGTTGGATTTCCTTCAATTTTTTTAGAAATTAACCCAGCTTTTGTTCTAATTGCCATTTCAATTTCTGCGGCAATTTTAGAATTTTTTTCAAGGAAAATTTTAGCATTTTCTCGACCTTGACCAATTTTTTCTCCTTTGTATGCATACCACGCACCCGATTTTTCAACTATATCAGCTTTTGAACCTAAATCGATTAATTCACCAGATTTGCTGATTCCTTTACCATACATAAGATCGAACTCTACAACTTTGAATGGAGGTGAAACTTTATTTTTAACTACTTTAACTCTTGTCGCGTTACCAATAATTTGTTCTTTTTCCTTAATGGCTCCTATTCTTCTGATATCTATTCTAACTGAAGAATAAAATTTCAAAGCGTTACCTCCTGATGTTGTTTCAGGATTACCAAACATAATTCCAATTTTCATTCTTATTTGATTAATAAATATAACCATGGTGTTAGTTTTTGATATTGAGCTTGTTAATTTTCTAAGAGCTTGGCTCATCAATCTTGATTGTAAACCTACATGATGATCTCCCATCTCTCCTTCTAACTCTACTCTTGGTGTTAAAGCTGCAACAGAATCAATAACTAAAACTGATATGGATCCGGATTTAATCAGAGTGTCAGCTATTTCTAGAGCTTGTTCACCAGTATCTGGTTGAGATATTAAAAGTTCTTCAGTTTTAACACCTAATTTATTAGCATAAATTGGATCTAAAGCATGTTCAGCGTCAATGAATCCACAAATTCCACCGGTTTTTTGAGCTTCTGCCACTACTTGTAAAGCTAAAGTCGTTTTTCCAGATGCTTCTGGACCATAAATTTCTGTAACTCTCCCTTTTGGTAAACCTCCGATTCCGAGAGCTAAATCTAAGCTTAAAGATCCCGTTGAAATAGACTCAATATCTAATGAGGTCTTTTGACCAAGCTTCATTACTGAACCTTTTCCGAAATTCTCATCTATTTGGCTAATTGCCGCTTCTAAAGCTTTGTTTTTTTCTTTGTTTTCAATTTCTTGATTTTTACTTGATTTTACTATTTTTAAGTTATTTTTAGTCATAATTTTCCTTTTTTTTAAAAAATTTGGTTAGCGAATCATAGATTTAAATGTACACATTTTGTTCTTTTAATCAATAGGTAATAAAGTCTTTGAAAATTAATGATTTTTAAACAAATCTAGCCAATTGAGACTATTACTGTTTTAAATTAAGTTGCTGCGCTGTTAGACGACCAATAGCAGATAAAAGGTCAAATTGAGAGATGAGAAAATTTCTTTCAGAGCTTGCTAAATTCATTCTGGAATTCAGCAAAATTGTTTGCGACTGAATGACCTCCAGGGTAGTCCTGCTGCTTCCAGATTCATACTCCAAAGTTATTCCCTCATTTGCTATTTCTGCTGCTTTTACCTGAGTTTTAATCGAGTCTAATACACTTTTAGAAGATTGATAATTGGACCACGCATTAGCCACTTCTGTTTTAGCTGCGTTTTTACTATCTTGAAATAAGAGTGCTTTTTGGTTTCTGAGTTCTTGAGCTTTTCTTAAACCAAACAAATTACGACCTCCAGCAAATAAAGGCCATGACGCCGTTGCTTTCACTGTTTTTTGAGTTCTATCTTTTACAGTTGCGCTAAAATCATCTTGTTCAGCAATCTTGTAAGATAACGTAGCAGAAGGAGAAAGTTCAGAACCAGCAATCACTACATCCATTTTAGATTGTTCATATTCCAACATAGCTATCAGTTGATCAGGATTTTCAGAATTAGATATATTATAAGCTGCTGCCAAACTTCCAGGTAAACTTAAATTAGTTTTTTTTATTTCTTGAATATTTTCTGATGGTTGTTTTCCAATTATCTTCTCAAAATTAGCCTTACTAGTCACTAATTCGTTTTGAGCAGTAATTAAAGCTGCTCTAGCTCCTGCAATAGATGATTCTGACTGCGCCAAGTCCGCTAAATTTATTTCACCTTTTTCTAATCTATTCTGATCAGTTTCAACTTGCCTTTCTAATAAGTCAATATTCATTAAGTTAATATTTACCTTTTTTTTGTTTAATAATAGATCGGTATGAGCTTTTGCAGCAGCTAATAAAGTTTCTTGTTCAATTTTTTTAAGTTTGAATTCTGCTAAAGTTTGCCCATACATTTTTTTCTTTAAATTTGAAACTCCACTAAATCCTTGAAAAAGTTTTTGCTCTATTTCAATTGATTGTTCTGATGGACGAAAGTTTGTATCATCCCCTGGATTTGTATTATCCTGTTCGCTTACATATCCAGAAATTGTAACGCTTGGAAGAAATTCACTAATCGATTCTTTTTTTTCTTCTTTTGAAGCGCGCAAACTTGCTCTTTCTGCGTTTAATTTAGGATTATTTAAATAGGCTGAATTTAAAGAATCGAACAACGTATTTGCTCTTGTCTCATTAATAAATAGAGTAAATATTATAATTAAAATAATTTTGTATAAAAAATTCATTCAGCTACGATTTAAATAATACTTTCTTAATTTCATGATTTTTTTTTAATAACATAAATACTGATGCAGATTTACTTAAATCTGTTATCATTTGCAAAGTAATTCTTTGATAAAACATAATAAAACGTTTTATTTCATTGTAAGACATTATCTCTTTTTGCAAATGTGACTTTTTTTTCAACTTATTTTCTTGAAGAAGTCTCCATTTCAAAACAACATTAAAATTTGGAATTTTCATAAATATAAAATGATCTACCATTGCAAAAAGTTTTTTGTATTCTTTTTTGAGTTTTTCATTTACATATTTTCTCCATTTTAAATCTTTGTCCTCATATTTTTCAAGAATATTTATTGGTCTTTTTATTAAAGAGTTTGATTGAGGTTTTGCTCCAACACACCACCCTTCCAGGATTACTATTTCAGGTTTTTTTTTTATATTAAACCAATATTTTTTTTTTAAACGATTATCTTTAGCTTTTTCAAATTTTGGTAATTTAATTTTTGTAAATTTTTTTTTTTTAATAATATCAAAAAATTTTTTAACCAAATTTATGTCGTGTGTACCAGGTACACCTCTTGTTTTAAGTAAAGGATGTATTGCGTGAGACATTTTGTTACGATCATTTAATGTTTTATAAAAATCATCAATAGAACTAACATGTATTCTTCTTTTAAAAAATTTTTTTAAAATAATTTTTAGAATACCTGTAACTGTTGTTTTTCCTGAACCTTGCCCCCCAGAAAAACCTAAAATTAAAGTTTCTCCTTTTTTTTTATATTTATTTTCAATCCAAAATGATATGGGTATATAAATTTTTTTTAAGCTTGTTATTTTTTCTGCTTTAGATTTACCAAAAATCTTTTCTTTATTTAGGAATTTCAAATAGTCTTCTTTTACGTTGTCAAAACACTCATTAACTGATTGCATTGAATTAATTATTTTTTATCTAGAGGATGATTCTCACCATCATTAACGCCCACATCCTTTAATTCAAATGGTTTGACTCCTTCCAAACAAGCAACATTAATTCCATACATGGCTGGATTGCTTCTTGGGTTGTGATGTGTATAAATTCCACAATTAGAGCAAAAATAATGTTTTGCTGTTTTGGTATGGAATTGGTAAAGTTGTAGAAGATCTTTACCTTTAACTATTTTTAAATCATCTGGACCAACCATAGTCATAATGGTTCCTTTTCTTTTACAGAGTGAGCAGTTGCACCTCATAATTTTTTTCAATTGATCCGGAGCATTGACCTCAATTTCTACTCCGCCGCAGTGACAAGTTAGTTTTTTCATTTTTTTTAATTTAAATTCTTTAGCACGATTTTCATATAGTGGTAATAGTTATCCACATCATAGCCACATCTAGTTTTAATGTTCATGCTTTGATTCAGTTTAGATTCTTTTTTGGACTCAAAATACAACCTAT
>JYMV01007217.1_pt1 | contig 19767 bp, 18 predicted proteins | sample 338911 | NCBI WGS metagenome assembly JYMV01 (sample SAMN03354496, study PRJNA234377) | hydrothermal vent metagenome | biome: Deep sea; feature: Hydrothermal plumes at the Eastern Lau Spreading Center, Western Pacific Ocean; material: Seawater | place: Tonga | collected 2009 | depth 2000 m m
ACGCCAGACTCTGAATACGATTTCAAAGTTTGGTACAAACATCATCACCATAAAGCCCGGGCAAAAGAAATCCCGGCATGTGACAACGGGTAGGGTCGATACCCTCACCTTGGAAGACGCGGAGTTCGTCGAAGAAAATATTCCCCTTATTACGGGTGTCGCGGCACAGGTTTACAGGTCTGCCCAACTTAAATTTGAAAATAAAAATACCAATACAACCGTTCGAGGGACGGGGGCCAGTTACGCACGTTTAGCCAACTTTGAGATGGATCGTGGGCGGTTTTTCAATAAAGAAGAAATAAGGTCTGCACAAAGGGTTTGTGTCGTGGGTGCTACAGTATTGAAGAATCTTTTTGAAGGCATTAATCCCATGGGTAAAATCGTTAAAGTGGACGGAAAAAATTTCCTGGTCATCGGAACTACGGTTCCGAAAGGTGCACTGAGCTGGTATGATCCTGACGATCAGATATTCATCCCGGTCACCACGGCGCAGAAACGTGTTTTCGGGATGAAACATGTACAATCCATCGATGTTAAGGCCGAAAAAATTGAGGACCTGGAAATTATTAAAGAGGATATTTCCCGGCTTCTCAGGCAAAGGCATAATATTCTGGAAGGAAAGGAAGACGACTTTTATGTGCAGAATTCTGCTCAGTGGCTGAATAGCTGGGGAGACGCGGCCAAAACTTTCACTTATTTATTGGGGGGTATTGCCGGTATTTCCTTAATGGTTGGGGGCATTGGTATTATGAATATCATGTTGGTTTCTGTCACGGAACGAACCCGGGAAATAGGTATCCGTAAAGCTATAGGTGCCAAGAAAAGGGAGATTCTACAACAATTCCTGATAGAATCCGTTTTAATCAGTTTTCTGGGTGGTGGCATAGGTATTTTGTTAGGCATAGGAATATCGCGTATTGTTTCTAATATTGGTGGTTGGGAAACCATAGTCTCTACCCAATCCATTATCCTGTCCTTTGGATTTTCTGTGGCAATTGGTGTATTTTTTGGATTCTATCCTGCCAATAAAGCCGCAAACTTGAACCCTATTGAAGCACTCCGCTACGAATAAACATTAGGCGTGGGGCCAGCTAGCAATAGTTTTTTTACCCCTTCGGGACACGACAGCTTAGGTTAAATATCACGTCTGCTAACAAAGAGTTGTCTCGGCCTAAAGAGCCCTTGCCAGTCCCCCCTTCGTGGAAGGGGAAGCTTTTCATGGACCCCTCTTTTTTTAAAGAGGGGCTGGGGTAATTTACAACCTCCCAGGCAATATCTGAGTGAGTGTGGCGGAGCGGGTCTTAAAATATGGATATTCTACCTGATAGAAATACATTTGACCGATTGGCGGCATGCTCACCGCGTGTTCCTGTCTGTGGCCAGCAAAAAATTCCTGGCCTGGCCCTGTCCAATTTATTCCAGAAGCTTTTACTAGATACAGAGAATACCTTCTTGTTTGAAAGCGGAAAAGGTCCGGAGGAGACAGCTCGTTATTCTTTAATGGGCAGTGCCAGTTCTAAAATTTTAGAGATCAAAGGGCAGCGGGCAAGGTTATTTCATAAAGATGCGTTGATTTCAGAATGGGATCAGCCCGACTCGGCTCTGGACCTTCTGAATTTTGAAAAAAACGTCCGGCCGGTGGAATATCTTCCCCATTTTTGGGGCGGATGGGTGGGATTTATTGGTTACGAAGCAGGTGGCTGGTTCGAATCTTTACCCGTCAGAAAATTTCCCGAAAGCAATTTACCCGACCTATTGTTCATGCAAATTGAACGGTTATTTTTATATGACCATTTGACTGAAGAATTGAAATTCATTCTTTCCCCAAAGATAGAGGAAACAGCTTGCCATTATGATGATCTCTGCAGGGAAACCAAGAAAGTCTGGAAAAATCTTTATCAAATTTTGGCAGACATTGGAAAAAAATCGAATTCAGAAAGCCCCTGTCCTAAATCAAACTCCTTGTCTTCTAACGGGCTGAGATCTAATTTAAGTCAGGTGGATTATATAGAAAGGGTGGAAAAGGCTAAAAATTATATCCGTGAGGGCGATATCTATCAGGCCAACCTTGCGCAAAAATTTGAGACCCCTTTTGAAGGTAATTCGTTCCAATTATATAGGAAGCTCATGCAGGTAAATCCTGCTCCTTTTTCAGGGTATTTAAATTTTCGCAACCTTTCATTGGTCAGCTCATCTCCCGAACGGTTGGTGAAAGTTCACGAACACCGTATTGAGACACGACCCATAGCGGGCACCCGGCCTCGTGGACAAAAGGAGGAAGAAGACCAGGCTCTCTCGGTGGAATTGTTGTCGAACCCAAAGGAACGTGCCGAACATTTGATGTTGGTTGATTTAGAACGAAATGATTTAGGACGCATCTGCCAGGATGGATCGGTTTGTGTTACCGATTTCATGTTTCTGGAAAAATATTCCCATGTGAGTCATATCGTCTCCAATATAACTGGAAATCTTGTCCCTGGAACTCGTGTTTATGATATTTTAAAGTCTGTTTTTCCTGGAGGAACTATCACGGGTTGTCCCAAAATTCGGTGCATGGAAATCATTTCTGAGCTGGAACCGGTTATGAGGGGACCCTATTCCGGCTCATTTGGATATATCGGATTCGCCCCATATATGGATTTAAACATCATCATACGTTCCATAGTGATCTACGATGAGACTGCTAGTTTCCATGTGGGAGCAGGCATTGTGGCTGATTCTGATCCTCAAAAAGAGTATCAGGAAACCTTGGATAAGGCTTCGGCAATGATGCAAGCTTTATCACACCCCTAGCCGTGGAGGCAATGAGCAAGAACTCGTTAAGCCGAGAATATAATTACTAGCGGTAAAAAGTTATTGCAGTCACCAGCGGAGGTTCTCCGCACTAGCCGCCGGGCCACGCCCGGTGGGAATTTGACAGTGATGTTTTAAGCCGAAAGGCCTTTTGAGTGTTGCAAAGATTTGTTGCTCATTTGAGTCCAGCGTTACGCTGGCCAGCGGAGGTTCTCCGCAGATTGAGGAAGGTATGCAAGATTCCATTGTCTATTTAAACGGACTATTCACCCCTCTTGAAAATGCAAAAGTTTCCATATTGGATCGGGGTTTCTGCTACGGAGATGGTCTGTTTGAAACCATGCGTGTCTGCAACGGGAAGGTTTTCAGGTTTGATCAACATATCGAAAGGCTATTCAGGTCCTTGCCCTTAATTTTTATTGATTTGCCCATGACACCAAAAGAAGTTAAAGCTGTAGTACAGGAAACCCTGGTCCGCAACAAATATAAAAATGCAATTATCAGACTGACAGTCACCCGAGGTATCGGTTCATCAAATTTTCAGATAGACTCCGAGGTTCCTCCTACTTTGGTGGTTCATGCAAGACCTCATCATTTTTTGCCTAAGGTCATATATCGGAAAGGAGTCCGGATCACTTTACTTACCATGAGGGCATCTGGTTTGCCAAATGTGAAACGGGGCCTGAAGACTTGCAACTTTCTTGCAAATATTCTAGTCCGAGAAATTTCCATGCGAAGGGGAAGTATGGAAGGGATAATTGTCGATCCGGATCTGGGTGTGACGGAAGGGGCAACCAGCAACCTGTTTATTGTAAAACAGGGTGTGCTTAAAACTCCTGCTGTAAATAATTTGGTGCTAGAAGGAATCACCCGTCGAGTTGTTCTTGATATCGCAAGGGATCATAAAATCCCTGTAGAAGAAGGTTCACTGATGCCAGAAGATATCCTGACTGCAGATGAGGTGTTCATTACCAATTCCGGAATTGATATTGTTCCCGTGATTCGTGTGGACGACACATATATTGGAAATAAAAAGCCCGGTATCCTAACCTGCTTTTTACAGGATGAATTTTTAAAAAGTATTGAAGATACCCGTTAAACATGGTATTTTTTTCACCTCGTGCCGTGGGGGCAATGGGCAATGGCCCGTTGAGCCGAGTAAAAGTTTGCCTGTGAAATAAAGATGTTGCTATTTGCCAGCGGAGGTACTCCGCATTTTTTTGGATATTGCTATGAGCCAACAAAACCGTTTTCAGGATAACTCTTCCGGGATAATTACCGACACCAAATTCAAAAAGTGTTGGCTTCCCAAGGATTCATGGGGAGATTTGGGTCAGTGGAGAACCTTTGACGAGGCAAGGGGATATGTCCAGACAATGAACCAGGTTTATGCTGGAGGGTTCAGCGATTGGCGGCTTCCAACCCGGGAAGAGGTTGAGAATTTATACGAGCCGGAATTGAATCAAAAAGACTGGGACGAAGAAGTTGTCCACATTGATCCATTATTTGTTACCCGATGTGCCCATTTCATGTGGACCAGCGAAACGAATGACAAACGTGAAGTCTGCCGGATCAATCTCAGAAATGGTGAAGTGGAATGGGTCGACCGCAATACCCGGGACCATCAGTCGGCAAGGCTGGTGCGGGATATCAAATCCCACTAGCCCCTTTCCAGAAAAGGAAATGAGGCAGAGCTTTTTCAGCCGGGATAACTCTTTGCCCGTCAGAAGAGCTAAGGCTCATTGAGTCCAGCGTCACGCTGGCTACGCCTAGTGGACTTTGTTCCAAAATTCTCTGGAACTCATACTATTGTATTGGCCTGCTCTGTAAGTTTCTCCAGAAATTATTATTTCTTCGACACTTTCTTGATCTGAACTAACGATGGATACGTCCGCATGTTTGGTGCGAGTGAAACCATTGAACAGCGTTCCCGTGAGTGTGGGTTCAAGACCAAGGGGGAACTTCCTGGCAATCCTGATTTCCCGTTGCGGTTCATGCAGGTCAACATAGAGTACATCCCTATCTACCCAGCACTCAATGGATTGGTCTTCCTCTTTACCAGTGGCAAATATCTTATTCCCAGTTCGCACGGCATGAACCGGGCGGTTGGAACCCTTGCACCAGACTTTTCCTGAATCCTGAATCTCTTCCATCGGGCCGAGAGTATTGTTGTTAAGGGAACTGGCAAGAGTTTTTTAGGCCGAGATAACTCTTTGCCGCCAGATAAGGTTTGCCCATTGAGTCCAGCGTCACGCTGGACTTGTGGACTGATTTATACCATAATTTTGAAATTGTTGACCTTTCCGCAAGGCATGAAACTCATTGAGCGAACAATTTTTTAACCGTCTTGAAGATGAATTAAACTCCAGCCGAGATAAGAATCTTTATCGTGAGGTACGGCTTTTTCCTGAATGTCGGTTTAACCTTTGTGCCAATGATTATTTTCAGTTGCGCCATGATCCCCGGGTTATTGCGGGCGCTAAAAAAGCCTGTGAGACATATGGAACCGGAAGTGGCGCCTCTCCCCTCCTCTCAGGATTTCTTCCCTGTCATCAGAGTTTGCTCGACCAACTGCGCAAATGGAAGCATAAATCTTATGGTTTACTCTTTAATGCCGGTTTTATGGCCAATCAAGCGGTTTTAAAACATTTGCCTGGGGAAAATGATCTCGTGCTTGCAGACAAGTTGATTCATCATTCCATTGCCCAAGCCCTTGTTCAAGGTTCCGCCCGATTCAAGCGTTACCATCATCTTGATCATCTTGATTTGGAACATTTGCGAGAACTGCTGGAGGCCAATTTTAAAGATTATGAGACAGTTTTTGTTGTTACGGAAAGTGTTTTTAGCATGGATGGGGATTATCCAGACTTAAAAAAGCTTGTGGAACTGAAGAAAGACTACCCTTTTATACTTATATTGGACGAAGCTCACGGTACGGGTGTTTTTGGGAAAACTGGCGGCGGACTTGCGGAGGAAATGCAGGTACAGGATCGGGTGGATATTCTTATAGGCACATTGGGGAAATCATTGGCAAGTATGGGTGCGTATGTACTTTCAGACTCGTCAACCATCATTGATTTCCTTGTGAACCGGGCAGGAGAATTCATCTATTCTACATTTTTATCTCCGGCTCAGGTGGGTTCTGCTGAAATCGCACTACAAATATTGCAATCGGCGCAAGAAAAGCGCAAATATCTGCAGGAAATTTCAAGAAACTTCAGAAAAATCCTTAATATTGAGGAATTAGAGGGGACCAACACCCCCTCTCCTATTATCCCTGTTTTGATTGGAGATCCTGCCAAGACACTGGAGTTGAGGAATCATCTTTTGCAAAGGGGAATTATGGTGGGGGCTATCCGGCCACCTACTGTGCCCCCTCATACATCGCGACTGAGAATATCCCTGCACACGGGAGTAACCTCGGAAACTCTCGAGGAATTGGGGAATATAATAAACCCATGGATGAAATCCTAACCATAACAGCGGTTTCTGGATGGGCACTGCCACGGCAATGGTTTGCCGAAGAAGTAGCCACGGCTTTTCCAGGTTCCCAGATAGAAGTTATTTATCCGGAGACCCCGGAAAAACCTGAAGAAGCAGAAAAATTGTTGCGGCAATATCCTGCCGACCTATATATTGGTTATTCGTTAGGAAGCCTCTGGTTACTGAAATATAAAAATTTATTGCCCTATTCCTCTGTAAAGGCCCTGCTTGCCCCTATTTTATCGTTCTTGGTTAAAGATGGAATGGGAGGTACCACCTCAGAAACACAATTAAAGTATCTGTCCAGAATTTTAAAACAGCATTCGGATAAATATGCCGGCGTAAAGAAATTTTTTGCTTACTCGGATCTCCCTTTCCAGGAAAAAATGATTGAAGATGTGCCTGACAAAGAAATCTTATTGAGAGGGTTGGATTTTCTGAAAACATGCAGGGCAAATGGAGGAGACACTAAAACATTTTTGTCCATCGTCGGAGAAAATGATATTTTCATTGATGGGGATTTGCTCAAAAGGCATATTCCCAATTTGGATATTGTTCAAGGAGTTGGACATGCTCCCGGAAACCTGTTAAAGCGTCTGGCTGGGCGGTTGAATTGGAAAACCCATAACTTATGAAAATATTTGGCATAAATTTTAATTATTCACCTAGCCAAAAAAAACCAATCACTATCGCGATTTGTGATTTTAAAAAAAGTCAGGGCTTGTCTGTATTAAAAGTAGAGCCTATATACGGATTAAAGGAATTTGATACTTTTTTGAAACAAAAGGGCCCTTGGTTTGCTGGTGTCAACTTTCCCTTAGGCCAACCAAATCTTTTTTTAAAAAAGATGAATCTGCCTGATAAATGGAACAGTTATATAAAAGATATAAACCGTTGGAAGTTGGATGGGTTTGAAAAAAAAGTAAAACAGTTTAAAGCTAAATTACCTAATAATGCCAAAGAACCTTTACGCCTAACCGATACAATGGCTGGGGCAGAAAGCCCATTAAAATTCACTCAAAAACAATTAGCCAAGCAATTTTATGAAGGGACAAATTGCCTTATTAAATCAGGCGTATCTATACTCCCTTGTAATCCCAAAAAAGATACCCGTGTAGTGTTGGAAACTTTTCCTGATCTTGTGGCCCAACGTTTTACGGTGCATGACTTAGGGGCAAAAATGAAAAATGTGGATATCGAATCCTTTCACAAGGAAATCTTAAAAGGATTAGAAACCCCTGAATTTGAACGAGATTTCAAATTTAAAATTTTCTTGGATGATTCCCTGAAACAGAAATGCGTTGAAGAATCTAACGGTGCTATCTTAAATGCCTTATTAATTTCCACCCAAGTGGCTTGGGCTTACAGTGTAGGAAAACCCCATTATGGAATGCCCGATATTAATCATCCCAATATTCAAACTGAGGGATGGATTATTGACCCTAGTCTGATAAATGGATTCGGAAAAACCAAAAATCGTTTTGGTAGTGGGTTAGCCGAGTTTATTCAAAAAGGCGGCCTGGATTCTAAAAGATCCTTCAACTTGATGGGGCATATTCAAAGGCTTTCCAATATTGGTCGTGCGTTATCCGGAGAAAGAAATCTGAATGCCGTATTGGAGACAATTGTTAACGAAGCAAGAAAGCTGACCCTTGCCGATGGAGGAACCCTATACATTCTTAAAGATAATCTGTTACATTTTAAAATTTTCCAAAATGAATCCTTAAACATAAACATGGGCGGGGTTACGGGCGCTGACATCACCTTCCCGCCAGTGGAGATCAAAGAATCCAATGTATCTGCCTATGTGGCTATAAAAAATATTTCTGTAAACATTCCCGATGTTTATAACTATAAGCCGTTCGATTTTACGGGACCTAAAAAATTTGATGCAAAAACCGGTTACAGGACAAAATCAATGCTTGTGGTGCCTTTAACAAATCATGAGGATGAGGTAATAGGTGTTTTGCAACTCTTGAATGCCAGAGATGTGAATGACAAGAAAAAAGTGAATCCTTTTTCTCCTGACTATGAGAGCCTGGTAGAATCCCTGGCCTCCCAAGCGGCGGTTGTTGTTAGCAATACTTCACTAATCAATGAATTGAAAACAGCCCACCAAACTCTGATCGAGGCAAGAGACCGTGCCGAAGATGCCAGCCGTGCCAAAAGTAATTTTCTGGCAAATATGAGTCATGAGCTCCGCACCCCTATGAATGCCATTATTGGATACAGCGAAATGCTTCTTGAAGATGCAGAAGAAGAAGGATTGGATGAATTTCAATCCGATTTGGATAAAATCCGTTCTTCAGGAAAACATCTGCTTGGATTGATCAATGAAATTCTCGATCTTTCTAAAATTGAAGCCGGTAAAATGGAAGTCTTTTTGGAAAGCTTCGACATTAATGCGCTGATCAGGGAAGTTGAGGCAACTATACACCCGTTGGCGGAAAACAAATCCAATGAGTTAATTATAGATTGTCCCGATAATGCCGGATCCATGGAAGCTGATGAAACGCGAGTACGTCAAATGCTCCATAACCTGTTGAGCAACGCCTGCAAGTTCACAGAAAATGGTATTGTTACGTTGAAGGTCACCCGTGCAACCCGTGAAGGGGTGGACTGGGTCACTTTTGATATCATTGACACAGGAATGGGAATCCCTAAAGATTCCCTTAAGAATTTATTTCTTGAATTTTCTCAAGTAGACAATTCTTCCACCCGGAAATTTGGTGGAACGGGGCTGGGACTTGCCATTAGCAGAAGATTTTGCCTGATGATGGGCGGAGATATAACCGTTAAAAGCGTTGAAGGTGAAGGATCAACTTTTACCATAGAAATGCCCGTGAAGGTTGTACCCAAAGCTACCCTTCGGCGACGGGCCGGCGATCGGTAATTCCATACCTTTATTTCTTGCCACTTTTAGTCAAGCTTTTTTTAATATCCCGCATAAATTTTGTTTTTCAAATATCAGGAAGTGCTCCTTGAATTCTATTAATAAGAATTTGATAAATGATGAAAATTTAATAAATAGTTTTTCTAAACACGCAAAATCATATGACCGTTATGCTCAACTACAAAAATCCATGGCAGAAAGGATGGCCTCACTTCTTCCCGTTCCATTGCCCGATTATGTTCTTGAGATAGGATGTGGAACGGGACTATTTACCCGACATTTACTAACTCAACCTATAAGGCAACTTATTCTGAATGATATCGCTCCAGGAATGCTGGAAATTTTAAGCAACTCTCTATCATTGCCGGAAAACACAAAAATTATCTCTGGAAATGCTGAACGCATTAATTTTGAAAAAATGGACTTGATTTGTGCCAATGCCGTATTTCAGTGGTTCCGGAAGCCACAAGAAACGTTAAAAAAATTAAATCAGGCTTTAAAAGATAAGGGGATATTGATTTTCAGTACCTTTGGTCCCAAGACACTTGTAGAATTCAGGGAGGCCGCAAATTTGGTGAGTCCTATTGACCTTTATAAAAATGAAACTTGGATAAAAATGATCCATTATTCGGGTTTTGCTGTAAAGAATTGTGATGTTGAAATTAGAAAAATATTTTTCCCCAGTACCATGACCCTTTTAAAAAACCTTCAACAGATTGGGGCTGCGCCAATCCGAATGCTAAAAACTGGAGGGCTTCGAAAATTAATGCGTGACTATGATTCCAGATTCTCAACCACACAAGGTGTTTATGCAACCTGGGAGTTGTATTACTTTACTTTGATCCATGGAAATTAATCCGGATTTTCCGTCCATATTATTTTCCCGCTTCGGAAAAAGGTGGATTTCATATCCAACAAAAAGGAATACTGGATAAATGAGCAACCCCCCTCTAAGTAAAAATCTTGCCTCTTTAAAGAAATTTGATCCTGCTTTATACGCCAGAATTGCCCCCTTAAATGGTTCAAAGGAGTATGAAGTGACACTGTCCAAGTCAGGGCATTCTTCACTTATCTATATGGACAGTAAGGGTGTAAAAAAACAGATCCATAGCATTTATGATCCAGTTGGAGAGGCATCCCGTTATCTGGAGACATTAAATTTTTGCGAGTCAACAAACTTTATCGTTCTGGGGTTAGGCTTGGGTTATCAGGTAATAGAGATAATTCGGCAAACATCGAACCGGGCTAAAATTTATATATTTGAAAAAGATCCTGAATTATTTGCACTTGCTATGGGCGAGATTGATTTTTCCTTAATTTTTGAGCATCCCGGGGTGAAACTGTTTGTCGAGGTCAATCCCCTTGGGTTAAGTGTTCTGTTGGAGCCTGAACAAATTAATTTCACCCTAAATAAATACTGCCTTGTTAAACAAAAACCCCTTGTGAATGGGAACTGGGAATATTATGGGAATTTGTTGGGAGAAATTGAAAAATATTTTAAAGAAAGCCAAATAAATATAAAAACGCAGTCCATACATTCAAAACTTTATTATAAAAATATTTTTTCAAACTTTAACTGTTTACTTGAAAGTTCAGGTATCACCTCTTTCAAAGATTGTCTGCCAGACATCCCGACAATAATTTGTTGTGCAGGCCCTTCCCTGGATAAAAATATTCAGCTTCTTAAATCTGCGCGGGAAAGATTTTTTTTAATCGCTGTAGCGACAGCCCTGAAACCATTACTTTATAACGGGATTCAGCCTGATATTGTCATTTCCATAGATCCCGATGAGTTAACTATAAATTTCTTTGATTTCATAAACGATACAAGTGATTTATTGCTGGTTTACAATCCGGCCGTTCCGAATGCCATTCCTAAAGCATTTCCTCACCGCCGAATAGCATTTGATTCGGAAGTATATCTTGCCGAGTGGTTCAAAAAGCACACAGAAGAAAAAGGAAATCTGGGGAAAATATCTTCTGTAGCTCACTCCGCTGTTAAATTTTCTCAATTTTTAGCATGTTCTCCAATCATTTTGGTTGGTCAAGATCTATCTTTTTGCCAACAACGTCTGCACTGTTTTCATTCTTTTTATTATGATGAGCATATGGATAAGGTAAGTCGATTGAACCCGCGTACATATTGGGAGCACATGAAAATTTCTAAATTTGGTCCTAATTTAACACACGGCATGGACCTTTTTGGGAAACGCGTTGTTAGCACCATTGCTATGGAAAGTTACAATTATATATTCTCAAAAAAATTTAAGGGTTTGCAAAATGTTATCAATTCAACCGAGGGAGGTGTCCCCATAGAGGGAGTAATAAATATATCATTAAAAGAATCTCTTTATATTTATTGCAGGAAATTGGTTAAGGATAAAAAGAATCCATTTAGAACCCCGCAACTAAATGAAAATAAATTCTCTAAATCTTTCCAGGATTCCATATTGAGGCAAATTCGACTATTGAAAGATATTTCTGGAAAACTAAATGCTCTCAAATTTAATTATTTGGATTCAAAGACCCCTAGTCGCAAAGGCAAGGAGTTATTCGTTAAAGGAATGGAAATCCTTTATGAATATATTTTGGAGAATAAAGAGACGGCCTTATTGCTTCAGGGATATGATTTTGCGGGATTTTCAGATTGGTATCGTTCTAATTGCCGGATTTTGAGAAAAAAAGAATTATCCGAAGATTGTAGCCTATTGGATGAAGAGTTTGATCGGGACCTCAAGTTTTTTGATGTATTGGTGGGGTCCGCAGATTATTTAATGGTTAATTTTGAAAAAGCCCTAACCCATTAGTTGGAATTAGATTTTTACCGCTTCGATTACACTACTCCCCTGCCCCAATTCAAAGCGTGTGAATTTTCCAAATCCATTTTTCTTCAGGAGTTTTTCGGTTTCCTCGAAGGTATAAGTTCTTCCTGTAGCTGTAAACAGCAACATCGTTAATGAAAACAGGGCAGCATCCGGAGGGTCTGTTCGATTATTTTTTAAAAATAAATCGACAAGGATGAATCGGCCTTCCGGTTTGAGAGATTTATAGATTTTTTTAAATAATCTTAAATTTTCGGATTTATTATAAATATGGAGAATGTTGGAATATAAAACAGTATTTGTTTCATTGCCTAAGCTGACCTTAAACAGGTCACCGGGTACGAAATCGAATCTTTCAATGACTGCTGAATTTTTCAGGATTTTTTTTGCGACTTTAAGACTCGCCGCCCGGTCTATTAAGACTGCTCTTGCTGATTTATCATTTTTTAAGATTTCAGCCGAATAGGACCCCGGTCCTCCTCCCAGGTCCACCAGTTTACCAACTGGTTTGCGTGTTATAAATTGTGCTAGGGCCTTGGAAAATTTCTTGCTCCTTTCATGCATTGCATAGGTGAAAGGCACACGAAATTCGGGGTCGTCATCATCATCTTCTGATATGTTCCTGCCATTTTTTATAATATCAATTAAGTGAGACCATTCGTCCCGATTCTCTTTACGCAAAAATACTGTGCCCAATTTATATTGTGGGCTGTGTTCACAAAAATGCCTGAAACTATCCGAAGTATTAGCGAAAGTATTTTCAGATTTCCTTAATGCACCGAGGGAAACCAGAGCATTCAGCAAGGCTTCTGCTCCTTCAGGATGAATTTTGCTTTTCTTAGCCAAAGCCCAGCTGGTTAAACTCCTTTTCCCTAAGTGAGTAAATACCCGGAACTCCAAAGCGGCAATAAGAATATTTGCTTCTTCCAACTGATCAATTTTATTAACAAGCTGTTCAAAACTTAAAAAGGCCATATTAATCTAAGAATCTGAATTCTATGAATTTTCCTATACAAAACCAGCATTTTCCGTATTGGGTTTAGCAATCCAGATGCAGGTTCATAAAGATAAAAGCTTTTCCACTTCCTTCTCCAAACCATAGCCTGAACCGAACCATTTTCCCCGTAAAATCCCCTTATGATCAATCAGCAGGGTGGATGGTGTTCCCTTGAGCTGATAGGCCTCAAACGTTTTGGCCTCAAACTTTTTCTGTTTCAAATATGTCATGACCTGATTGGAAATAAGCTTTTGGTTTTTTACTGGAAAAGAATCAAATTGAGGAAAATCTTTTTTAATAAAATTTTGAGCCGCCAATAAATAATCAGAAGGATGATAAGGAACCACATTGTCCAAGGCTACCGGGAAAGGTATAGAATAATTCAAGCGATTGTTATTAAGCAATCTCTTGGCGCTTAAAACCTCCAGGGTTTCTCCTATCACTTCCCCTGAATCCATCAGTTTCTTTAAATTTTCCAGATTATTGAGGTGGAAATCTTCGAATGCGGTGGCCAGCCCCCAGATTAAAAGAGGAGAATCAATAAATTTAGTCCTGATTTCAAGAACCTCAGGTATCCCATGGGTAAAACAACCGGGGCAATTGACCTGAAATACTTTAATAAGTATTGGTCTTCCAAATTCATTGCTGATATTAGTGGAAGGGCCCAACACCCATTCCTCAACATCTAAATCAATGGCGGGAGAATCAACCTGCGGCATGGGCGGGCTCATCGTTAATAATATCAATTAAATGATTGATCATGCTTCGCATTTTTTTTTGGGGATTTTTTCTAAGGGCCTCATCAAGAAAAAAAACAGCGCGGCTTTTTTCTCCCTGAAGATTGTGAATGACTCCCAGCATGAAATAAGAAATAAATCTTTTATCTCCTTGGGCAAAATCATCCAGTATTTTTTGGAAATGTTTCATGGCTTTGGGATAATTTTTTAACCGGAAATATGCGGACCCCATACCAAATTGGATATTGTCCTGCAAAAATAAAGGGGGTTTTTGTTTGGTAAGTTTGATAAATAATCGCAGGCTTTTCTTGAATTGGCCATTGCGAAAACTTTTCATGGCTGAATTATAGTCAGAGATTGAGAAAATTATGGGAGGTTTAGTTACCATTATTTTTTTCAACCTTGCTTCCGCATCTAAAAAACCCGCTTTTGACATTGCGAGATCCTTCTCCATTCTCTTTTTCCGTTCTTGCTCCGATTCGATACGCTGGTTATAGGTAGAACTCATCTCGTTAATTTTAGGATCAATTTGGGGCATGGATTCAATCATGGCAAGTTCCTGACGGGACAAGGTGGCGTGGTTTACGAAAAGAATCCCGATTTCCTCGGTCAGGCCGTCAAGCCGCAATTGATTAGCCCTTCTTGCAGATAAAATTGTTTCATCAGGCGGTTGCCAGGAATGCATTTCCGCTGGATTTACGGGCCAATGGGTCTTTTCTGCGGGCAAATACCCACCGCAAGCTGCCAAAATGCCGACTACCAAATAAATGAATATATTTTTCTCTGCACTTTTCATCGCTCAGCGTTATATAATAATTTATAATTAATCCAGCTACAGTTTATCTAATTACCCCATATATTTCAACTTATTAGAGAAATGAAAAACTATTATTCCGTTTTAGGGCTCAATAAAGGAGCCTCTGACGAAGAAATTAAAAAGGCTTATCGCAAATTAGCCATGCAATACCATCCCGACCGAAATGCTGATGATAGTAAGGCGGAGGAAAAGTTCAAAAAGGTCAGCGAAGCATACGCAGTTCTTAGCGACAAAAAGAAACGGGGCCAGTACGATCAGTTTGGCTCTGAAGGGTTTCATCAAAAATTTTCCCAGGAAGATATTTTTCGCGACTTTGATATCAACGAAATTCTTAGGGGCTTTGGTTTTGGAGGCGGTGGAGGAAATCCCTTTCGTAGCCAGGGGAGTCCTTTCGGTGGTGGGGGTGGATTTGGCAACCCATTTTCTCAGGGGAGACATTCTCAACGCGAATCCCGAATTCCTCCTTTGAAAAAGGAACTCTCTATAAATTTTGAGGAAGCCGCATTGGGTTGTCAGCGCACGCTTTCCATTTCCAGAAATGGAGTTCTTGAGGAAATAAATATAAAAATACCCTCCGGGATTACCCATGGAAAAGTTCTCCGCCTAAAGGGTAAGGGCCAAATGTCCCTTACGGGGAGCCGTCGTGGCGATCTTCATCTTTTAATAAATGTGCTTCCGCATCCACTTTTCCGACGGGAAGGCCGGAATGTGGTGGTGGAGGTGAAAATAAAATTGACCCAAGCGCTATTGGGAACAACGATTGAGGTTGAAACTTTGAACGGTATCAAGTCTGTCAAGGTTCCTCCTGGGACCCAAAATTATAGTAAACTGAGATTGAAAGAGGTGGGAATTAAATTTTCATCGGGAACTCGTGGCGACCAACTAGTCCGTATAATTATCAATATTCCCAAAGATTTAACGGAAGAGCAAATTCCACATATTCAGTTTTTGCGGGATACTGGTCTTTGAACTGCATCAAAAAATCGCTTTTCTTATAAGAAAGTCGAATCCTATAAAGGATGTTAAGCATCTCTTTAGAAATTGTAGATTTATGGAGTCGTTTGTGGCACGTGTTTACTTTAAAACCGATGATGTAACCCATGAAGTGGAGGATGGGACTCCCCTTATAGATTTTTGTGACGAGATTGAGGTCTCCTTGTCCTTTGGTTGCACAGAAGGAACCTGTGGGGTTTGCGAGGTTACAGTAGTGGAAGGAATGGAAAACATATCCCGAATTACAGAAGAGGAAAGGGATTATTTGTTGCCCGAAGATTTAGAAGAAGGCATGCGTCTGGGTTGCCAGGTTAAAATCCGAAAAGGCGACGTGATTTTAAGTTGGAAAAAAGTTAAGGCAAAATAACAGGAGCCTTACAAACCACTGTCTTTGATTTCGTCTTCAACTCTTTTTATCATCCATTCCTTGATTTCCTCGGCCAGCTTATCAATAGCATCGTTATCTTGAATTCCCGAACAGATCTGGCTAGCCAATTCTGCATTACTTAAGGCATCGGTGAAATCTCCTGATTTCTGACAGGTTATAGATAGGTTCCACAGGGCTTTTGCTTCCATAAATCGGTCTGCATTCTTTTTTCCAAGGGTGCGGGCATGTCGAAAACAGATTTGGGATTTTTCATAGCCACCTATTTCCATGTAGGCGTTTCCAAGATTTTCCAATAAAGAGTACTCAACGGGAAGGACTGTAAATTTTCTTATCTTTGGTAGGCCGCGTTCGTACTTTTCAATAGCCGCGGTATAATCCTTCAAGTTTTTATGATAACCCCCCATTTTTTTAAGAATGATGCCCTGCTCCCTGTTATCTCCCGCTTTCCTTGCTATTTCCAGGGATACATCCAGACAGTCAAATGCTTTTTTAGGTTTTCCTGTTAGCATTTAGGTCATGGATAAATTTCCTGAAATATCCATTTCCTTTGTTTTAAGATTGCCTTGGTGGGCCAGGGTTTTACCTTCTTTCAAATAGTGATCTTGCTTAGTAAAAGTGGATACAAAGAAAGTGATGAATATAATCATTTTTGGAGGTGTTCTATATGGGAAAGAACCGCAGGCAATATACAAAAGAGTTTAAAATTGAAAACATTAATAATTGAAACCCATCTGTTAAATCACAAATAACCCAAATCGATATTCAGCATCTAGCTTGACTTGCCTACTAGAACTCAGTATAGTCAAAGCAATAACTCTTTAAAATAGTCCTGTGAGGCTATCAAGGGGGAAAATGATGTTTGGTGTAAAAAATATTTTATTGCCTCCTGCTTAGGCTTGTTTTTGCCTTGAGGAGGTTTTTTTTTGCCTATTTCAATTTATGGGTTCAACACTTCTAAACTCACAAGATATTTCCCGTGCGGTCAGCCGCATATCCCATGAAATCCTGGAACGTAATCATGGTGCCGGGAATATAGCCCTGGTGGGAATTCGAACCCGTGGTGTGGTGCTATCCCAAAGGTTAAGAGCGAAAATAAAGGAAATAGAGAATGTGACGGTAGACCATGGAGTTCTGGATATCACGCTTTACCGAGATGATCTGGCAGGCGGGAGTCATAAACCAGAATTAAAGAAAACGGAGATATCCTTTGCGTTAGAAGGCAAGCATATTATTCTTTGTGATGACGTTTTGTTTACCGGAAGAACTGTTCGTGCGGCTATTGATGCACTCATGGATTTTGGACGCCCCTCATCCGTCCAATTGGCAGTGTTGATTGACCGGGGCCATCGTGAATTACCTATCAGACCTGATTATGTGGGCAAAAATATTCCCACAGCTAAATCCAAACGTGTTCAAGTTTTATTGGCCGAGGAAGATGGTGAAGACAGGGTGATTATTCAGGAGCAGTCCAACTGATGGCACTGTCCACAAAAAATATTTTAGGAACGAAGGAATTAACAAAACATGATATCCAGCAAATTCTGGATACTGCAGATTCCTTTAAAGAAATTTCTACGCGAGCTATTAAAAAGGTCCCAGCTCTTAGAGGCAAAACGATCATTAACCTGTTTTTTGAGCCCAGCACCCGTACAAGGACTTCATTTGAGATTGCTGGAAAGCGTTTGAGCGCTGATGTGATAAATATATCTGGTTCTACCAGCAGCACTGTAAAAGGGGAAAATTTAATAGATACGGCGCAGAATTTAGAAGCGATGAATCCAGATATATTAGTGGTTCGGCACCATTGTTCCGGAGCGGCCGAACTCCTGTCTCAATTCGTGGATAGTCCGATTATTAATGCAGGAGATGGGTCGCATGAACATCCCAGCCAGGCATTGCTGGATCTGCTCACCATTCGCAGTCATAGGGGAGATTTGAAAGGACTTAAAGTTGCAATTGTTGGTGACATCAGCCACAGCCGAGTGGCCCGTTCTAATATAATGGCTATGCAAACCATGGGTATGAAAGTCCGGGTTGTTGGTCCTCCTCCGCTCATTCCAGTTGAAATGGAGCGTCTTGGTGTGGAAGTGAGTCACAATCTTACTGAAGCGATTAAAGATGTAGACGTGATCATGGTCCTTCGTATCCAGTTGGAACGGCAAAATCAGGGGCTTCTATCAAGCCTTCGGGAATATTCAAACTATTTTTGCCTGACTTCAGAAACTCTGGATGTTCTCATCATACATCCGGGGCCGGTCAACAGAGGAATCGAAATAGCCTTGGATGTGATGGATGGTCCTCGTTCTCTTATTTTGAATCAGGTCACCAACGGGGTAGCTATCAGGATGGCCCTTTTTTATTTATTACTGGGGGAGAATAATGCAAACCCTAATTAAAAATGGCCAGGTTATTGATCCAGCAAACCAGCTTGATGGCTCCTTTGATATTCTGATCAACAATGGGAAAATTGAAGCCATTGAGCCCCAGGGGAAAATATCTGGAAGTAAATTAAAAGATGTTCCTGTGATAGACGCGAAAAATTGTGTGGTCGCTCCCGGTTTCTGTGATATGCATGTGCATTTCCGGGAGCCAGGTCATGAATATAAGGAGACCATAGAAACCGGTAGTGCTTCAGCGGCAGCCGGTGGCAGTAATGCCCAATACCTCTCCCGTAAACGATAACCGCTCGATTACAGAATTGATTTTCTCCCAAGCAAAGAAAACCAATTTGGTCAATGTTCTTCCCATTGGAGCTATCACCAAAGGGCTAAAAGGAGAAAGTTTATCAGATATGGGCGAATTAAAAGAAGCCGGGTGTATTGGTTATTCTGATGATGGAAGGCCGGTTATGGACAGTGAATTAATGCGAAGGGCATTTGAATATAGCCGAATGTTTGGCCTACCCTGCATACAGCATAGCGAAATTCTTGATTTGACACAGGGAGGTTGTATGAATGAAGGCATTATTTCCACTGAATTGGGTTTGAAGGGAATGCCGGTTGAAGCGGAAGATATTATGGTTTTTCGGGACATCTGTTTGCTCCGCAAAACGGGTGGACGGCTTCACGTGGCACATATAAGCAGTGGTGGAGCAGTAGAGTTGGTTCGCCAAGCCAAGGCTAAAGGTCTCCCTGTAACTTGCGAAGTAGCTCCGCATCATTTTACTCTTACGGAAGAAGCCTGCCGCAATTATGACACCAACGCCAAAATGAGCCCTCCCCTCAGAACCCACGAGGACCTGGAATTGATCAAGGAAGGGTTGAGAGATGGGACAATAGATATCATTGCCACAGACCATGCTCCCCATGATCTGGCCGATAAACAGATGGAGTTCAGCAAAGCCTGTTTTGGTATTGTTGGCTTGGAGACGGCCCTTCCCCTAACCCTTAAAATGGTCGATGAAAAGGTGATCACTTTGCAAAAAGCGGTAGATCTACTCACCCAGCAACCCTGTCGTCTCTTCAATTTGGATAAAGGTAACCTAGGGGTTGGAAAAGATGCCGATATTGTGATTTTTAACCCCAAAACGCAGTACACTATAGAACCTGAAAAGTTTAAGTCCCGCAGTAAAAACTCTCCTTACAAAGGTTGGAAAGTAAGAGGAAAAGTTCTTCATACCCTGGTAGCGGGAAAAACCGTTTATTCTGCCTATAACGAATAACCTATCAAACTCAGCGAACCCTTAAAATTTATGAAAGCATATTTAGCTCTGTCCGACGGGAAAGTTTTTGAGGGAAATCATTTTGGAGCTGAGGGTGAAGTTGATGCGGAAATTGTGTTCAATACCAGTATGTCCGGTTATCAGGAAGTGATTACAGATCCTTCCTATTGTGGTCAAATGGTG
>JYMV01003233.1_pt1 | contig 19751 bp, 18 predicted proteins | sample 338911 | NCBI WGS metagenome assembly JYMV01 (sample SAMN03354496, study PRJNA234377) | hydrothermal vent metagenome | biome: Deep sea; feature: Hydrothermal plumes at the Eastern Lau Spreading Center, Western Pacific Ocean; material: Seawater | place: Tonga | collected 2009 | depth 2000 m m
AAGACATGGCCGGCCAGTTAAAAACTGAGGGGCTCATCCCGGATGATTCTAATATTATTCAAACTTTTGTGGATCTAGATCACGGACTAGAGTGGTGCGAAGAGCAAATTATTCAATCTGTTCTGAAGGATTCCGATGCCGTTGCCAGACCTTGGGATAATAACGTTTTTAGAACCATGTTCACCCAAATTTCGGGATATTTAGAAGACCGGGATGTTCCCGCAGACACAGTTATTATTGAACAGGGTAAAAACCCGGGAGGTATCTATTTTCTCGAATCTGGCCATATCACGGTGAAGTTGGATTCAGGTACAGGGAAACAGATTCGCCTGAAAACCTTAGGGCCGGGGACAGTCGTAGGAGAGGTAAGTCTATACCTGGGGTCTAAAGCATCTGCTTCCGTAGTAACCGATGTAGATTGTAGGATAAACTATTTATCCAAGGAGAATTTTAAGAAGATGAATCTGGAAGCCCCGGAGAAAGCCACAGAACTCCACACCTACGTGGTAAAACTGTTGAGCGACCGATTGGCAGAATCAAACGCCACCATCCAGGCACTCTTCCGCTGATACTATTTAAAAAGAAACCACTCTCCTATTTATGCTATGGGAATATTTTTAAGTTAAATAGAGATTCTTTTCAAGCTTGTCCGCCAATACCTGAAATATCACCTACATCCATTCCAATAGAGCCCGCAGCCTGTTGCCACATCTGATCTGCTGGTACTTCAAATACGAAATCTTGAGTTGTAGATTGTAATAACCAGTCACCATTCTCTATTTCTCTTTCAAGTTGTCCCGGGCTCCATCCAGCATGCCCCAAAATCAGTTTATGACGCATGTTTGATTGATTTTGCAATTCTTTTAAAATGGTTTTCTGGCTGGTAATGGCAAACTCATTAGAAATGCCGATAGTGCCTTCTGATTCAAAGTCAGCACAATGTAAGATGATACCTCTTTCTAAAAGCACTGGACCACCAAAATAAATATCTACTGATAAAGAAAGTAAACTGTCATCATCTATATAGAGCTTTTCAAATAGGTCATTGAGATTTGGTTCTTTGAAAGGTTTATTAATGATCAAGCCCATCGCTCCATCTGTATTGTGTTCGCAGATAAAAACCACTGATTTTCCAAAGAAGGGGTCTCCCATATGGGGCATGGATATAAGAATATGGTTTTTTAGTGATCCCATATGTCAAAGTAGGCATAAATAATTGGGGGAGTCAAGTAAAGACCACCCCAAAGCAAGTATAGGAATAATTGCAAATCGTTTTTTGGCTACATTTAATAACAACTGTAAATTCAATGATGCACAAAATTTGACTTGCCCGTGGGGTTTTATATATGGCCAAACCGACTGATAAAATCATAATAAAAGGTGCCCGGCAGCACAATCTTAAAAATATTGATGTTGCTATTCCTCGTGACAAACTGGTGGTAATTACAGGTTTATCCGGTTCGGGGAAATCTTCACTGGCTTTTGATACTATTTATGCTGAGGGACAGCGTCGTTATGTAGAATCTTTATCATCATATGCCCGACAATTCTTGGGTTTGATGGAAAAGCCAGACATGGATGCCATCGATGGTCTTTCTCCCGCTATTTCTATCCAGCAAAAGGCCACTGCTCGCAATCCCCGCTCTACCGTAGGAACTGTTACAGAAATTCATGACTATCTGCGATTACTTTTTGCTCATATAGGTGTCCCGCACTGCTGGAAGTGTGGAAAGCCGATTCAGAAACAATCGGTTCAACAAATTGTAGACATAATTCGAAAGTTTAAACTGGGGACAAAAATTCATATTCTTGCACCGTTGATTCGTGGTCGAAAGGGTGAACATAAAGGTGTGATTGAAGAAATTCGTCGCGAAGGATTCTTACGAGTGTGTGTGGACGGGGAAGTATTAGCAGTTGATGATAAAATTATTTTGAATAAAAAGAAAACACACACAATCGAAGTAGTGGTAGACCGGATAATTCTAAAGAAAACAATTCATGAGCGATTGACTGAATCTGTAGAACTTGCTTTGAAAATTAGTAACGGATTATTGTTGGTTCATGAACTTCCGGATAAAGAACATATTTTTAGCGAACATTTCGCCTGTCCTGATTGTGAAATTAGTATGGAAGAATTAATACCACGGATGTTCTCATTTAATTCGCCTTATGGAGCTTGTACTAAGTGTGATGGTATTGGTTCTCACATGGAAGTAAATCCGGAACTGGTAGTTCCGGATAAAAATAAATCCTTAATCCAGGGTGCCATCGCTCCACTGGGGGAACAACCCAGAGGGAATTGGTACGGCAGCATTCTTAAAAGTTTGTCGCGTCATTTGGAGTTCAACTTTACAACCTCATGGATTAAGCTTAGTCCAGAAGTGAGGATGATTCTTCTTTATGGAACTGGCGATAATAAATATAAAATGCAGTATAGATCAGAACGTTGGACTGGTACTTATACTGGTGGCTGGGAGGGTGCCATTCCGAATTTGGTACGACGTTACAAACAGACAAAATCTACTGGTATTCGAGAATGGATTGAACAGTTTATGAGTATGAGCCCATGCTCCGAATGCCATGGAGCCCGTCTCCGTAAGGAAAGCTTAGGTGTACAAGTTTGTGGGATGAACTTGGGGGAGTTGTCAGCTATGTCTATCACCGAAATCCAAACTTATTTTGATGAACTTTCTTTAACCAAAATGGAATTGGCTATTGCGGGGCAAATCCTGAAAGAGATTCACCAGCGACTCAGTTTTCTTATTAATGTGGGTTTGAGCTATCTTACATTGGATCGTTCTGCTGCTACGCTTTCTGGGGGCGAAGCACAGCGAATTCGTCTGGCTACTCAAATTGGTTCTCAACTTATGGGTGTTATATATATATTGGATGAACCATCTATTGGATTACACCCGAGAGATAATAACCGTTTGCTCAATACATTGAAAACCCTTCGCGATATTGGGAATTCTATACTAGTTGTCGAACATGATCGGGACACCATGAAAGCTGCTGATTATATCATAGATTTAGGTCCAGGTGCGGGAAAATTGGGTGGTGAGATTATTTATGCCGGCAAACCGAAACAATTACTCCACGTGAAAAATTCACTTACTGGGCAATATTTATCCGGAAAACGAGAAATTAAAACCCCGAATTTTCGCCGTAATTCAAAATCTGAATTTCTGATTTTGCGGGGCGCTGAAGGCAACAATCTTAAAAAAGTAAACGTGGAATTTCCGCTGGGCCGATTTATTGTAGTCACCGGTGTGTCCGGTAGCGGCAAAAGCACTTTAATAAATGAGACCCTCTATCCTGCCCTCACGAAGTCACTGAGTGGTGCCCGGGCCTATCCATTGCCTCATGAATCTATAAACGGAACACAATTCTTGGATAAAGTGGTGGAGATCAATCAAAGACCTATCGGTCGTACCCCAAGGTCAAATCCTGCCACCTATACAGGTGTTTTTACGCACATTCGTGATTTATTTGCTAAGTTGCCGGAATCCAAGATTAGGGGATATAAGCCAGGCAGATTTTCCTTCAATGTGAAGGGAGGCCGTTGTGAATCCTGTAAAGGGGATGGTATTATTAAAATTGAAATGAATTTTTTACCAGATGTATATATAACATGCGAAGTATGTAATGGCAAACGCTACAACAGAGAAACGCTGGAAGTAAAGTATCGTGGGAAATCTGTCGCTGATATTTTGGATATGCCGGTTACTAATGCTCTAAAATTTTTTAAGAATATTCCCCCAATAAAGAAAAAATTGCAGACATTGTATGATGTAGGACTGGGATACATTCATCTGGGTCAGCAGGCCACGACACTGTCCGGGGGTGAAGCCCAACGGGTTAAGTTGTCCACGGAACTTTCTAAAGTTAGTGCAGCTAAAACAATGTATATCCTGGATGAGCCCACTACTGGTTTACATTTTGAGGACATCCGTGTGTTGTTGGATGTTTTGCAAAAGTTAGTTGATAGGGGAAACACAGTTGTAGTAATAGAGCATAATTTAGATGTGATAAAAACGTCTGATTGGATTATTGATTTAGGTCCAGAGGGAGGTAATAAAGGTGGAACTGTGGTAGCTGCTGGTACCCCTGAAGATATTGTGACGGTAAAAGAATCTTATACTGGTTTGTTTTTATCCCAAGTGTTGAATAGTAAAGAAAAAGTAGCATGAAATCCCCAGTAGAATTAAATCAATATTTTAAATATTGGGAGATTACCAAAGATCTCATCGATCAGTGTATTGATATAATGCTTAATTTGCGCCAGAGTGGACATCCAGGAGGATCCCGCTCCAAGGTTCATGGTATGCTTATTACTCTTCTATCTGGAGCAATGAGATGGGATATCCGGGAACCCGGCAAACGATTCGCAGATAGATTTGTATTGGTAGCCGGCCATGATAATCCCATGGTGTACTCTACATTAGCCGTGTTGAATGAAGCGTTGCGAATAAAGTACAATCAAACCGGTGAAAAAAGATATTTGAATTATAAAGGGCAAGAACACCAATTGGTTTGGGAAGACTTACTAACTTTGCGACGTGTTGGAGGTTTGCCCGGCCATGCGGAAATGGCAGGTAAAACACTTTTTTTTAAATTTAATACTGGACCCAGCGGACATGGCTCTCCACCTGCTGCGGGAGAAGCCCTAGCTTTAAAATTAGCTGGAGTAGGTGATGTTAAAGTATTTGCGTTTGAGGGAGAAGGCGGACTTACGACCGGAGCTACTCATGAAACTCTCAACTCTGCTTGGGGATTGGGATTAGATAATTTAGTGTATTACGTAGATTGGAACGACTATGGGATCGATAGCCGTCCATTTAGTTCTATTGTTCATGGTTCTCCAGATGATCTTTTCACGCAGAAGGGCTGGCATGTTGAGGGATGTGACAATAATGAGGATTGGAAAAAATTCACACAGGCATATTATGATCTTTTAGTAACCAACGATCAGAAACTCGTGCCCAAGATGATTTATGCCAAGAGCCGGAAAGGAAGAGGATATTATGTATATGATGAAAAATCGCATGGTGTTCCCCATAAGCGAAACTCTGAATTATTCTGGAAAACAAAACTGGACTTTACAGATAAATATAGTGTGCAATTCCACGATTTTGGTGCCCCAGAAGCTGAATCTTGGGGGGATCAAGTGAAACAGGCCATATTTTATTTTACAACAGTATTTTCTGTTTTGAAAAGCAATCAAGATTTAGTGGATTATTTGGCAGATGAATTGGTAGAAATTGGTGAGTCAGTTCCGAAAGAAATTTCATCCTGTACTGTTTCATTATCTAACCCGCTTGAGGATAAAAAGATCTTTGATTTTACCCAATATCCTCGGGATCTTTTTTTACTGCCAGGTGAAAAAGCACCAAACCGAATTGGTTTTTCGAAGGTCGTATCTTGGTTAAATACTTTCAGCCGGGAGCATTATGGCCGTCCTTTGTTTATCGCCATGAGTGCTGATTTAGCCGACTCTACTAATATTTCTGGTTTTGCGAAAGGATATGGAAATGCCGAAGATCTTGGAATGTTTAACCGGGATTCCAATCCCCAAAGCCCGCTCATGCCCCAAGGAATTACGGAATTTACCAATGCTGGTATGATGGCGGGATTGGCCACAGTGAATTTTAACCCAGATACCTATGAGAATTATAATGGGTTCTTAGGTGCGTTTAGCACCTATGGTTCATTCAGCTATCTAAAGTATGGAGTTGTTCGTCTTTTTAGTCAAATTGCCCAAGATTCCCAGATTAAAGTTGGTCGCCTGCTTTGGGTCGCCGGTCATTCTGGTCCTGAAACGGCAGAAGATAGCCGTACTCATTTTGGTATTTTTGCCCCCGGTGTTACTCAGCTTTTTCCTGATGGTCACATTATTAATCTTCATCCTTGGGAACACAATGAGGTAGCTCCAGCTCTAGCCTCGGCCCTGCAAACTGATGTTCCCATTATTGCGATCCATCTCACTCGGCCACCAGTGGAAATCCCCGATCGAAAAGCTTTAGGCATATCTTCCCATTATGAAGTTTCAAAAGGCGCATACCTCATTAAAGATTATGATGCAGATAAAGAAAAAGAAGGTGTTGTAATTATTCGGGGGACGAGTTCTACAAATTCCTTAGTGCAGATTCTTCCCAAACTCAAAGAAGAAGGACCAAATGTAAAAGTGGTAGCAGCTATCAGTTGGGAACTTTTCCAGCGTCAACCGGTAGATTACCGCAATTCCCTCATTTCGGAACAAGAATGGCAGGATGCCATGGTAATCACTAACGGTGCTCTCAGGCTTATGCATAAATGGATTGCCAATAAACTTGTGGATGAATATTCAGTTTCACCGGATTGGGATAATCGTTGGCGAACTGGGGGTAGTGTAGAAGAAATTATCGCTGAAGCCCATTTAGATCGACACAATATTTACTCCAGTATTATTAGATTTACAAAAGATCGCACCAAACGTCTAAAAAGACTCCGTGAGTCCCTGCCTTTATACTAATAAAACTCACTGAAGTCCACTTGGTGACCCTTATTTGAGATTGTATCTTTAAGCTCAAATTTCACCCGATTTACATCCGATTCCCTATATGACAGAAGTTTATATTAATGATCCAACTCCGCTAGAAGAAGATTTGGCGGTTGAAAAATCCCTGCGCCCATCCAAGCTTGATGAATTCATTGGTCAAAAGGAACTGGTAGGTAATCTAAAACTTTTTATCGATGCCGCAAATGGCCGTGGTGATGCCTTGGATCATGTTCTTTTTTTTGGTCCTCCGGGGCTAGGAAAAACTACCTTGGCAAATATTGTAGCACGAGAATTGAATGTAAATGTAAAGCATGCTTCGGGTCCGATTTTGGAGCGGGCTGGTGATTTGGCGGGAATGATAACCAATATGGAACATCGAGATGTATTCTTTATTGATGAGATTCATCGGTTAAACAGCGTGGTAGAAGAATATCTTTATTCTGCCATGGAGGATTTCACTATTGATATTATGATTGACAAAGGGCCTAGTGCTAGAAGCATACAACTAAATATTGAACCATTTACTCTTGTTGGTGCCACAACCCGCTTAGGAAATCTTACATCACCTCTGCGCGACCGCTTTGGAGTGGTGCTGCGAGTGGACTATTATGAACCGAAAGATTTATTTCATATCATTCTTCGCTCGGCAGATATTCTTGAGGTGAAAATTAACGATGAAGGTGCAATGGAATTGGCTCATCGTAGCCGGGGAACCCCCCGGGTTGCCAATCGTATTTTAAGACGAACTCGGGATTATGCTCAGGTTAAAGCCGACGGACTAATAAGTGCCAGTGTTGCTAAAGTTGCGCTCGATCAATTAGGAATTGATAAAATCGGACTTGATGATATGGACCGCCGTATTTTGAGTACACTGATCGACAAATTTTCAGGCGGACCCGTTGGGGTGAAATCATTAGCAGTGGCTATTGGTGAAGATGCAACAACGATCGAAGATGTATATGAACCGTTCCTTATTAAGGAAGGCTTTATGCAGAGAACATCTCGGGGACGGGTAGCACAAAAAGCTGCGTTTGAATTACTAGGAAAAGAAATTAAAACTAATCAACAAAGGTTATTTAAATGATTGAAAAAAAGAGAAAATATAAATTGCATGATTTTGATTACCAACTGCCGAAGAAATATATAGCCCAATATCCCGAACCAAGACGGGATTATTCGAAGCTTATGGTTTTGCACCGGGATTCTCAGAAGATTGAACACAGAAAGTTTCTGAATTTGACTGATTATTTACGGAAAAACGACCTATTAATTCTGAATAACACTAAAGTTTTCCCGGCTCGGTTATTTGCTACTAAGGATCGTACCGATGCAAAAGTAGAGGTTTTTTTACTCAGGGAACTAGCTAACGGTCTTTGGGAGGTCATGGTTCGCCCGGCTCGAAAAGTTCGGATTGGGAATAAACTGGTGTTCACGTCCAAACTCATGTGCGATGTTATTGATAATACTGTTTCTGGCGGGCGAGTCGTTCGGTTTGAGTACGATGATAACATAGATTTACATAGTGTAATCGATCGTATTGGTACGTCTCCTCTGCCGCCCTATATAACTCGTGACTCGGAACCTAATGACAAAAAACGTTACCAGACTGTATATGCTAAGGAACGCGGTGCAGTTGCGGCACCGACTGCAGGGCTTCATTTTACAAACGGGTTGCTAAAAAAACTAGTTAACAAAGGTGTTAGAATAGAATATATAACCCTCCATATAGGTTTGGGGACATTCCGTCCAGTGCAGGTTGAAGATCTGAACCGTCATCAGATGGATTCGGAATATTTTGAAGTTTCGCCAAAGATAGCTTTGGCGATCAATGAGGCCAAGAAAAAACACCGTAAGATTGTAGCTGTGGGCACGTCCACTGTTCGAGCTTTGGAAACAGTGGTTGTATCCGGGTTCATGGTCTCTCCAAAGCGTGGCTGGACTGATAAGTTTATCTATCCTCCGTACGATTACAAAATGGTAGATTCTATGGTCACCAATTTTCACATGCCAAAGTCAACTCTAATGATGATGGTTAGTGCTTTTGCGGATCGCGATTTTCTGATGAAGGCTTATCGGGAGGCTAAGAAAAATGGTTATAATTTTTTAAGCTATGGCGATGCTATGCTTATTCTTTGACCGTCTAAAGTATTGGATGCCTCCAGTAAGACTTGAGAGCAAGAAAAAACGCAATTTAAACTTACCATTAGAATTATCAGTTATTAAGGAACCCCTAGGTTTACTATGAAGAAGGTTTCTGCTGTAATACCTGCTGCTGGGTCTGGCACTAGGCTCGGTGTTGAAAAACAGTTTAAAATAATAGAATCTCACCCTCTATGGTTTCATACAATAAAACCATTTATTTCTTCTCGTGTAATCCATGAAATAATAGTGGTGGTACAACAAAAATCCATTAAATCAATTGAAAAAATATTGAACTCTATTTCAGTTGGAAAAAATATAAAAGCAGTTCTTGGTGGAACCAATAGACAGAATTCTGTTCAAAATGGTGTTTTAGCCACTGATTTAGAAAGCACATTGATCTGTGTTCATGATGCGGCTCGGCCATTTGTCACAGAAGAATTAATTACTGCATCCATCTCCGCTTGCGATAAATACGATGGAGCCATAATTGCTCTCCCCTGTTCAGATACGGTTAAATTATCTGACAATAGTCAAGTAAAAGAAACCATTGACCGCAACAAAATCTGGCTGGCCCAAACACCGCAGACCTTCAACCGGTATAAATTAATGCAGGCATATGAAAATGCAGACCGTAATAATATAATCGCAACAGATGAGTCAACACTGATGGAGGCAATGGGATTTTCAATAGGTTTGGTGGAAGGCCATCCGGATAATTTTAAGATCACGACCCAGGATGATTGGGAAAGAGCAGAAGCCGTTACCTTTCGAAAGGTTCAAAGAAGGGCACAGGAATAAAATATGATCAGAACAGGAACGGGCACCGATGTACATCAATTGGCTGAAGGAGAAACACTCATTATCGGGGGTGTTAAAATTCCATCTACATTTGGTTCTGTTGGACATTCAGATGGTGATGCATTAATCCATGCTGTTGTGGATGCACTTCTTGGCGCTACAGCGCTTGGAGATATTGGCCAATTTTTCCCAAGTGATGATGACGCCTGGAAAGATATGCCCAGCAGTCACTTTTTATCTGATGCTGCAAACCGAGTACGGGAAGCAGGATTCGAGATCAACAATGTGGACGCCACCATCATTCTCCAAAAACCCAAACTGGCGGACCATATTCAACAAATAAGATATAACCTGGCCTATTCTATGCAGGTCGACGAATCCCAGGTTTCCGTAAAAGCCACCACTATAGACCATCTCAGTTTTGTTGGAGATGGTTCGGGTTGGGCTGTACAGGCGGTTGCCACGCTATGTAAAAATGAATGACGAAAATTTGTCTCAAATCTTTTGCCAAGGTCAATATTGGCCTTCAAATCAGGGGCCAGCGACCAGATGGATACCACAACATTCACACTCTATTTCAGGAACTGGATTTCCACGACACAATTACGTTAGAAAAAAGAGATTCGGGATGTGATTTTTTTTCTAATGTGGATTGGCTTGAAAATGATGAATCCAATCTCTGTGTAAAAGCATGGCAAAAAATGGTGGATCGATTTGAAGTGGACGGTATATCGATCCAATGTGAAAAAAATATTCCACCCGGTGGTGGATTGGGAGGTGGTTCATCCAATGCGGCCACAGTGTTAAAAGGTCTTCGCCAACTTTATGAATTAAATGTATCTGATAAAGAAATAGAGACTATCGGTGTTGAATTAGGTGCTGATGTGCCTTTTTTTGTAAAAGGTTATACGCAAATCGGTGATGGTATTGGTGAATTACTGACACCAGTTCGAGTGGTAATCCCAGGGACTTATTTATTGGTAGTCCCAGATATCCGTATTGATACGGGTTGGGCATATCGCAAGAGTAAAAAGATTTTGGATGGTTCCAGAGACACCATTAGTTTCGCGGACTTTAGTCAAGGGGAAAATGTTCCCCTTGAGTTTTTTGAGAATGATTTCGAAGCGATCGTTATTCCTGCATATCCAGAGATTGGGCGAATTAAAGAGATGATCCGGGTGAATGGCGCCCGGTATGCCAGTCTGTCGGGCAGTGGCTCGACTGTGTTTGGGATTTTTGATGACGAAGCCGTAGCCAAAGCGGCGGAGTCAGATTTATCCTCCAAATACCGCACCATCATTTCTCATCCCACTTCCATCTCACAGTAATTCCGGTCCAACCCTTTTTGGGGTGTCGTCTAAAGGTAGGACACCGGGTTTTGGTCCCGGCAGTCGGGGTTCGAGTCCCTGCACCCCAGCTGTTAATTTGGTTAATAGGAAAACATGAAAGATTTAAAGATTTTTTCCGGGAGAAGTAATCCGGAATTGGCAAGAAAAATAGCTGATTCAATGAATTGTGCATTGGGAGATATTTCTATTCGTACTTTTGCGGATGATGAGATCTGGGTCAAGTATGAAGAAAATATTCGTGGCCATGACGTATTTCTGGTACAATCCACGAATGGTCCAGCAGAAAACATTATAGAACTGGCTTTAATGGTAGACGCGGCTGTGCGGGCTTCAGCTGATAGGGTGACAGTAGTAATCCCGTATTATGGATATGGCCGACAGGATCGTAAAGATCAACCTCGAGTACCTATTTCTTCCCGGGTCATGCTGGATATCTTCACAGCTATGGGTGCAAATAGAATAATTACCATGGATCTGCATAGCACACAAATACAGGGATTTGTAAAAATTCCATTTGATCATTTGTACAGTCGGATGGTGCTTTTGGATGCCATAGCTGAGCAAAATCTTGATCCCGAAGAAACAGTTGTTTTAGCTCCAGATATTGGCTCAGCAGGAATGAGTCAAGCTTATGCAAAAAGATTGAATATGCATTTCGCCTTAATTGACAAACGACGATACGCACCAAACAAAGCGGAGATCAGTCATTTGATTGGCGACTTAAAGGATAAGGATGTGTTGATTATTGATGATATGATTGATACAGCAGGGACGACTGTTAATGCAGCAAATGCCGCCAAAAAGGAAGGTGCAAAATCCACCCTGGCTGTAGCTACTCATGGTGTTTTGTCTGAACCAGCGATTAAAAGATTAAAGAATGCACCGATTGAAAAAATTATTTTAACGGATACTATCCATATCCCTAAAGAAAAACGTATGGGAAATATGGAAATTATTACCGTATCAAAAATATTTGGTGAGGCAATTAACCGGATTCACAATGGTGAATCGGTTAGTGCCCTTTTTGAATTTTAACGATGAGAAAAATAATGAATTCGCCTTATTATAAATTGAATGTAGAAGATCGAATCCTAACGGGAAAAAAGAGCGCCAAAACTCTGCGAAACAATGGACAAGTTCCAGGTGTCCTTTACTTTAAGGGAGAAGAAACGATAAATATAACCGTAGATAGATTGGCCATATACCAGGCAATTCATTCGGGACGGCGTATTTATGAAATAAACATTGCCGGCGCCACAAAGTATGTAATGATCAAGGAACTGCAATATCATCCGGTCACGGATGATGTAATGCACATTGATTTTATGCGCGTTCGTCGCTCAGAGAAAATCAACATTTCAGTGCCGTTGGTGTTGGTTGGTGACGCTGAAGGAGTAAAAGAAGGAGGTGTTCTTTCGCAATCACTTACCCAGATCGAACTCGAGTGTTTACCGACTGATGTTCCTGAGCAGATTGAACTGGATATAACTGAGTTGGAGATGAACAGTTCATATAGTGTAATTGATGTTAAGGTTAAGGATAAAGAGATTTCTATCATTTCCGCGCGAGACTTAAATGTTGTTTCTATCCATCCACCTGCAGCTGAAGAAGAACCTGTTGTTGAAGAGGAAGAAGAATTGGTCGAAGGTGAAGAGCTAGTCGAAGAAGACGGAACGCCCAGTGAAGAAACTGACGGTAAAGCACCCGCAGAAGATTCTGGAGATAAAGCTGATTAATCATGATTGCCATAATTGGTCTTGGCAATCCCGGTGATAAATATGCGAGCACAAAACACAATGCAGGATTTTGGGTCTTGGACGAACTTGCCCGCAGGCAACGACTTTCATTCAAACTCGGGAAGGGAGATTATGTATTGGCGCAGCATCAAAGACGCGAAGTGTTGCTAGTGAAGCCAACCACAGGTATGAATCGCAGTGGCATTGCGGTAAAAGATGTTTCAAATCGTTGGAATTTATTTCCACAAGACATATTTGTGGTGGTTGATGATGTGGATCTTCCACTTGGAAAAATTCGGATTCGTCCAAAAGGAGGAGATGGCTGCCACCGCGGAATGGAAAATATTATTTATCATATAATATCAGACCAGTTTCCTAGAATACGCCTGGGAATCGGTACGGGTGAAAATATGCGTCCAGCGGAAAAGTATGTTTTAAAACCATTTCGCTCTGATGATGAATCAGATGCAAAAAATATGGTAATGCGGGGAGCAGATGCCTTGGAATCAATTTTAATCCACGGACTAAACTCAGCGATGAACCAATTCAATATTTAATGAAGGTGAATCCAAACCTATGAATTCAATGATGATGTATGTAATCGCTGCCGGAGGTTTGGCCATGGTCTATTCATTCTGGAAAACCAGTTGGATCGAAGCACAGGATGAAGGAACGGATCGCATGAAATCCATTGGTGCAAGTATCGCCGATGGTGCAATGGCTTTCTTGAAAGCAGAATACAGAGTGCTTGCTATTTTTGTTGTGGCTGTTGCTATCCTGCTTGGATTTGTCAACAACGGCAGAGCTGATTCTAGCGCATTGATCTCACTTTCATTTATTGTGGGAGCTGTCACATCTGGACTGGCTGGTTTTCTTGGTATGAAAGTGGCGACCAAAGCCAACACCCGTACAACCAACGCTGCCCGGACAGGGTTAGCCACAGCACTGAATGTTGCATTCAGCGGTGGTTCAGTAATGGGATTAAGTGTGGTTGGCCTTGGTGTTCTTGGACTTGGCGGTTTATTCATGTTCTATACGGAAATGTATGGGGAAGATGCCGCCTCGATGATAATTGTATTAAATGTTATTTCAGGATTTTCTTTGGGTGCATCTTCTATCGCTTTGTTTGCTCGCGTGGGCGGAGGTATTTATACCAAAGCAGCAGACGTTGGTGCTGATCTTGTGGGTAAAGTGGAAGCTGGAATTCCGGAAGACCATCCCTTGAATCCCGCCACTATCGCTGATAATGTGGGTGATAACGTGGGTGACGTTGCCGGCATGGGCGCGGACCTGTTTGAATCTTATGTGGGCTCCATTGTGGGTTCTATGGTTTTGGGTGCCAGTATTCTGGCTCTTGGAAAATTTGATATTAATTTTGTTATACTGCCTTTATTTATTGCTGCGGCTGGCATCGTTGTTTCCATTATTGGAACTTTTATGGTTTCCGTGAAAGAAGGCGGCGATCCACAAAAAGCATTGAACATGGGTGAGTTTGGTTGCAGCCATTTACTTTTTGATTCAGGAATTCCTGCCTGCTACGTTTCTACAAGGTGATGTTGCATTTACAAGTATGGGTGTATTCTATGCAACAGTGATCGGATTGGCTGCGGGACTTGGTATCGGCATGATCACTGAACATTATACCGGCACAGGGACGCCACCGGTTAGATCCATCACAGAGCAATCCATGACAGGTCCGGCCACAAACATTATCGCTGGACTTGGCGTTGGCATGCAATCTACAGCAATTCCAATTCTGATTATCGCATCCAGTATCATAGGCGCTCACCATTTTGCGGGACTTTACGGTATTGCCATGGCGGCTTTGGGTATGCTGGCAAATACAGGAATCCAATTGGCCGTTGATGCTTATGGTCCCATATCAGATAATGCAGGCGGCATTGCAGAAATGGCTGGATTGCCTGCGGAAGTTCGTGAACGCACTGATAAGCTGGATGCCGTTGGAAACACAACCGCCGCCATCGGAAAAGGATTTGCCATTGGGTCTGCTGCTCTCACAGCCCTTGCATTATTTGCGGCATTTAGAATAACAGTATTTAATGTCCGTTATAAAGAACTAATTGAATCGGGTATGGAGTCTGTTGCCGCAAAATCACAAGCGGTCGTCTCTATAGATATTTCGAATGCTTGGGTGATGGCCGGTTTATTTGTGGGTGGCATGTTACCCTTCCTGTTCTCTTCCATGGCCATGGGTGCTGTGGGTCGGGCGGCTATGGCCATGATCGAAGAAGTTCGCCGCCAATTTAGAGAAATTCCAGAATTGAAAAAAGCGCTGGAACTCATGCAACTGAAAGATGAAAAAGACTGGGATGAAGACGATCGTGCCGCATATGAAATTGCTTTAGGTAAAGCAGAGCACGGCCGTTGTGTTGAGATCTCCACACAATCCGCCATTAAAGAAATGGTTATGCCCGGTCTGTTGGCTGTGAGCACTCCCGTGATTGTTGGATTCATTTTTGGCGCTGAAACATTGGGTGGACTGCTTGCCGGCGTTACCGTTTGCGGTGTACTTATGGCGATTTTCCAGTCCAATTCTGGTGGTGCCTGGGACAATGCAAAGAAAATGATCGAAGAAGGTGTAGAAATCAACGGAGAAACCTTGAGTAAAGGGTCCGCAGCGCACAAAGCAGCCGTGGTGGGATCCTTTCAAAGATACGTCAGGACCGTCCTTAAATATTTTAATTAAACTAATGTCAGTTGTTTCACTGGTCATTGCACCGCTGATTGCATAAGAATTAAGGAGTAACTATGCGGTATTACGAAATACTTTATATCATTAATCCCAATTTTGAACAAGGCAAGATTGATGAAATAATTACTGAAGTCGGTGGAAAATTGGAAAAAACAAAATCCACAATCATTAATCATATCATCTGGGGTAAAAATCGACTTGCTTACCCAATAAAGAATCAGAAGTATGGTACTTATATACTTTTACAGTTTCAAGATGGAAATCGTGATAAAATAAATGATTTTTATACTTGGATGAAATTGAATACCCTAGTTTTACGTCATATGACAATTCGATTAGATAATCGTCCTGAAGTGGTTGAAATGATCGAAGACCCCGTGAAAGATGAGTCAATGTTAGAGAGGGATGATATATCCACAGAATCAACTGTGAAAGATGATGACATTGATCCTGAACAGATTAGTGAGGCCCCAAGCTCGGATGAATCAGAAAATGAGGAGAATAAATAATGGCTTTTCAAACTCGTAAAAAATTCTGTTATTTTAAAGAAAATGGAATCACAGAAATTGATTATAAGGATGTGAAACTTTTAAGACGGTTTGTTAATGATCAGGGTAAAATCATGCCTCGTCGGGTTACGGGGACAAGTGCAAAAATGCATCGTAAAGTTGTTCGGGCAATTAAACGTTCCCGAATGATTGCCCTAATGCCTTTTGTCAATACTGGTACTGAATAACGATCGAACTTAGGGATACTATTATGAATATAATTTTACTTCAAGATGTAGAAAGTTTAGGCCAAGCTGGTGATATTGTTAAGGTGAAACCGGGGTTTGCACGCAATAAATTAATTCCTGGAGGATTAGCACTTAGAGCATCGAAAAGAAATCTGGCTTTGGCAGAGGAACGAAAAAGAGTTTTCCAAAATAAAACAGCTCGGGAAACCGCTGCAAATAAGTCATTAGCAGAAAAACTTAGTAAAACAGAGATTACAATAGAAGTGAAGGTTGGTGAAGAGGAAAAAATGTTTGGTTCCGTTACTACCCAAGATATACATCAAGCCTTAGTAGAAAAGGGTTTTACAATTGATCGTCACACAATAGAATTGGAAAAGCCCATCAAAGCACTGGGCATTTACCATGTTACGGTTGGGGTAACCGCAGATATTAATGGTGATGTAAAGGTCTATGTGATCAAAGCCTGATCCTGATAAATATTATCTATTGATACCCCCGTTTCTAAATGGGGTTTTCTATTGCCTGAGAATCAACCCATCCTATAAACTCATTGATTATGTTTGCTGAAGTTGCTTTCCCTATATCCAGTTTTCAAGCGTTCACTTATCGAGTTCCTCGGGAATTTATATCCACTGTCCAGATTGGATCCCGGGTGAGAGCACCTCTAGGGAAGCGTTCAGTTCAAGGAGTTGTTGTATCCCTGCGGACTACATCAAAATATAAAGGAGATATAAAATCGATTTCTGGTTTGGTAGATAATATACCTGTGTTAACTGCTGAACTTTGGGAATTAATTCTGTGGATAAGCCATTATTATGTTACCCCAATTGGACAAGTAGCGAGAACTGTTCTTCCGGGTAGGTTAAACACACGTTATACTCCGCCAAAAAACTGGTATGTTAAATCAACTGGTGTTGTTGATGAAATTGAAATAGACCTATTGAAAAGACGAGCTCCAAAACAATATATAATGTTCAAGGAAATCTGGAAAGCTACCAAGCCTCTACGTACCGTATCCTTGAAAGCCTTGGCATCAGATCCTTTATCTATCTGCCGCAAGTTAGAAAAGAAAAGTCTGGTAAAACTTTTCCAACGGACATCCCTACCAGATGTAACTGGTTTTACATTTGATCCTATTCATAAAGAAATAACATTCAATCACGATCAGATGAAAGCTGTTAGCGAGATATCATCTGCATTAATCAAGAAAAAGTATGCACCATTTTTGGTTCATGGTGTCACTGGTAGTGGTAAAACAGAAATTTATATTGAATCTGTTCGCCAAGTTATTGAGCAAGGTCGTACCGGGATAATATTGCTTCCGGAAATCTCGCTCACACCTCAAATTGCTGGACGATTCAGGGCCGTATTTGGAGATACTGTTGCTTTGTGGCATTCCAGATTAACCCATGCTCAGCGATCTTGGACATGGATGCAAATTTGCCAAGGCAGTTTCAAGGTTGTTATTGGTGCCCGTAGCGCTATTTTTGCCCCTTTGCGGAATGTGGGATTAATTGTGATAGATGAGGAACAGGAGTCTTCTTATCAACAAGATTCATCAGTTCCGCGATACCATGCCCGTGATGTAGCACTTATGCGAGGAAAGCTTGAAAAAGCAACCGTATTATTATCAAGTGCAACCCCAAGTCTGGAAAGTTATTTTAATCACCTTTATAAGAAACTGAAGTATATAAATCTACCAAAGCGTTTTGGTATAGCAAAATATCCTCATACGCAAGTAGTAGATATGCTAAAGGATCAGGATGAATCAGGAAAATTCGGAATAGTTATTTCTGGGTTGCTTTTAGATAAAATAGAGGATCGCCTCAAGAAAAATGAACAAGTACTTTTGCTTCAAAACCGTCGCGGATATTCTCCCATCATTCGCTGTTTTGATTGCGGAGAGATTGTTATGTGTTCTTTCTGTCAGGTAGCTCTAACGTATCATTCCCGTGGTCGCTACTTATTGTGTCATGTTTGCGGATATACTGAAAACCAGCGCCGAGAAATGTGTAATTCCTGCCGTAGTGGAAATCTGGTTTATAAAGGGGCAGGTACTCAACGCATAGAGTCACTCCTGAAAGAAACATTTCCCGTTGCGAGCATTACCCGTCTTGATTCAGACAGTCTTCGAAGCGGACAACAAATCACAAAAACTTTAAAATCATTTTCAGAAGGGAAAACCCAAATCTTGATCGGTACTCAAATGATAGCCAAAGGTCTAGACTTTCCAAATATTACATTGGTAGGAATCGTAAATGCTGATTTAGGGCTTCATTTACCAGACTTCAGGGCTGGTGAACGTATTTTTCAATTGATTTATCAGGCTGCGGGTCGTTCTGGTCGCGGAAACAAAACAGGGGAAGTAATAATTCAAACGTACAGTCCGGATAATCCGGTTATCAAATGTGCAGCCAGGCTTGACCTTACCAAGTATTATAATATTGCTTTAAGTGAAAGGCAGGAATTGAAATATCCGCCTTTCAGCTGGCTGGCAAAAGTAGAATGTTCTGGCCCCGTTTTAGAGTCTGCCATGCATTTGGCTGAAAGAGTTAAAAAAAGCTTATCTAAGAAATACAAAGGACTATATATCCTTGGTCCCGCCCCCTGTTATCTTGAGAAAATTCGGAACCAATTTCGCTTTCAGATTGTTTTTAAATCCATCAAAACACTGGATCCAAATGGCAGGAAGCTTCATTCTTATATCAATAAAAATTTCTATGATTTTCCAAAGAAATACCAAATGGGGAAGAACCAGCTGAATATTCACATGGATCCATTGAGTTTGATATGAAAAAATATTTAATTATTTTAATTCTAGGTCAATTATTTGCTGAATCTGGTTTCCCGGGATTCAATGCTTGGACATCTTCATCACGTTTAGCTATGGGTGGTGCTGGTCAGTTAATAAAAGTTCCTCTGGCTGCTTATGGTAATCCAGCGGCACTATCCAGTAATCGTAATTTTTCTACTTCATTTGTCCGCTATCCAGCCGGAATCCATAGTCAGGCTGCAGCTATTGTTTTTCCAAAATTCGACGGACAAATGACATTTGTATTAAGACGCTTATCCTATGGTGTTTTTGAAAGGTTGGATGAAGATGCAGTATCAACTGGTAATTATACATCTAGTGATACGTGGATTAATGCAGGATATTCTAATCAATTAAAAACTTTCCCGATTTATTATGGTTTTACTGGCGGGTTGTTTTTTTCTAATCTTGATTCCTATCTGTCAACTCTTCTCTATTTATCCAGCGGTATGATTTGGATGTTGAAAGAACAACAGGCTGCCGTTGGTCTAAGTTTGGATAATATAGGGTTTGCAATACAATCTACTACTCAAAATAAAGATATTTTACCTGTAAAAATTTCTTTAGGTATGACCAAACGTCTCGTTCACCTTCCTCTAACACTTGCAATAGATATTGTGAGGTTATTACAAGAAAAACACAAAGATATTTTCATAGGCGGAATTTTTCATTTGCCACACGATATTAAATTTAAGTGGGGTACATCAACACATAAGTTTGATCAAAATATACGTCAGGAGATTTGGAAATCTATATTAGGGGCTACCGGATTTGGATTACATTTTAATTATGGTGCCACAGATGCTGGGGTTGGAACCTACTTCTATGGCACTGGTGGTTGGATAACAGGAATGGATTTAAGTGTGCGATTTTAGACTGATTAATTGGAAATTCTTACTTTTTCCCATTTTATTGATAGGGTGCCTT
>JYMV01053307.1_pt1 | contig 19751 bp, 18 predicted proteins | sample 338911 | NCBI WGS metagenome assembly JYMV01 (sample SAMN03354496, study PRJNA234377) | hydrothermal vent metagenome | biome: Deep sea; feature: Hydrothermal plumes at the Eastern Lau Spreading Center, Western Pacific Ocean; material: Seawater | place: Tonga | collected 2009 | depth 2000 m m
TTTTCAGCTGATACTGCCACCACATCCCTGTCTTTAAAATCCTGACTGGCTTTTTTCTGTTTTCGGGTAAATTGGATGACGGCATTCAGCTGATCTCTATAGCGTGCTGCCTCCTCATATTTCATATTCTTGCTGGAACTATCCATCTGTGTTTGAAGATAGGATTTTATTTCTCCATTCTGCCCTTTTAAAAAGCCTTTTATCTGATTGATCATATCACCATATTCTTTTTCAGTCACCAAGCCCTCACAGGGGCCATCACAGCGCTTGATGTGGTAATCCAGACAGATTTTAATCTTCCCTGCCTGAATTGTATGGTCATCAATATGATAGGTGCAGGTTCGCAGTGGGAATATTTTATGAATCACCCGCAAAATTTCTCTCAGGTAACCAGCATCGGTGTAGGGACCAAAATAGTTATGGTCATCCTTGGTGAGATTTTTCTGCCGGATTATTTCCACCCGAGGATAGGGCTCATTGGTAATACGGATATAGGGAAAGGTCTTATCATCCTTTAAAAATACATTATAACGGGGTTTATGCTCCTTAATGAGATTTGCCTCCGTGAGGAGTGCTTCAACTTCAGAGCGCACCACCAGCCATTCTAAATCAGCAATATTTTTCACCATTACCAAAGTTTTGGGGTCTTTACCTTTGGGAGAGTTAAAATATGACCGCACTCGATTTTTTAGCACCTTAGCCTTGCCAATATAAATGATCTCTCCCCTTCCATCTCTGAAAAAATACACTCCTGGTGATTTGGGGATTTGGCTGAGTTTCTGCTGAATATCCATGTGGGTAATTTAGAGAACTATCAGAGAAATGGATTAAACATCTCTGTCATTTTAAAACGGAAGAAAAAGAACCAAAATCTAAACTATTTGTAATTAGATATTTACAAACACTCCTTGGTCATAGAAGTATCAAGAAACTACTGAGATATATGCGAACTCGGTTAGGAAAGAAAAACTAGAGAGGTGTACATAAACAACAACCTCGAAAGGATGTTGAACTTTACTTCTTTTCACATAATTCTACCAACACACCACCTGTAGATTTGGGATGAATAAAGGCAATTTGTAGACCTTCTGCCCCTATCCGAGGACTTGAATCGATAAGCTGAACATCGTTCTCATTTAGATAGTTTAACGCCGACTGAATATCGTCAACAATAAGGGCGATATGATGCATCCCTTCCGGTCTTTTTCCAAGAAATTTGGCAATGGGTGAATCAGGAGATGTGGCTTTGAGAAATTCTAATTTATCTTTACCAGCATGATAAATGTCCGTGATAACCTGTTGGTCGTCAACCTTTTCTCTGCGGTGGAGGTCTAAACCTAAGAGCTCCCCAAATATTTCAGATATGCTGTTCAAATCTTTTACAGCAATACCCACATGTTCAATGCCTAAAATTTTAAACGGTAGTTTTGGCATGGACCAATCTCTTAGCTGACAAATCATATTCAAAAGCATCGGTGATTTCAACATTATAAAATTCACCAATAGTCAGTTTTTCATCTACCCGGACAAAATTATCCACTTCCGGAGCATCACGATAGGAACGGCCAATGGATGTGCCATCTTCACTATGCCTGTCAATGAGTACTTTTTCTATATTACCGATAAGCGTTTGATTCTTTTTCCAATTCATATCCTGCTGCAGCATCATAATGGCATCCATGCGTTCTGTTTTGACTTCTGTGGGGACATCATCTTTAAAGGATGCTCCATGGGTTCCCTCTTCCTCGGAATAGGTAAATACTCCCAAGCGGTCAAACTCAATTTCTTCGACAAAATCATATAATTCTTTAAAATCAGAATCCCTTTCACCGGGGAAACCAACAATTATACTGGTCCGCAGAGAAATATCAGGATTCACCTTCCGCAAATCATCAATTCGCTTTCGAATACCAGATGACATGAGTCCTCTCCGCATATCTTTCAACATTTTATCTGAACCATGCTGAACAGGCATATCAATATAGGGGACCAGCTTCTCTAATTGCCCAAAGCGCTGAATCATTTCCTGGTGTAAATGTGCAGGGTGAGCATAATGCAGGCGAATCCATTCCAATCCATTTACTTTATTCAGTTCATCCATAAGTTCATGCAATGATGATCGCGGGGTAAGGTCCCAGCCGTAGGAAGTGCTATCTTGTGCAATCACCAGTAATTCTTTCACACCCCTGCAGATTCCAAGCCACTGGCTGGCTTTTCTGAAGTCCCCGCATAATGGGGATGGAGCAAAAACTACAACCATTATCACAACCCTCAGCAATTTTCAGATAGGCATAATGATTGGGGGTTAATAATGAGCGGAAGTAGTCGGGGTCATCTTTGGTATGTGCTTTCCCTGTAAGGTAGCTCAGAACTGCAGCATGGTCATCCGTGCCAAAAAAAGCATCCACTTCAGGGAGTTCATCATGCAGCTCGGAGCCATATCTATCTGAAAAACAGCCCATGACCACCAATTTTTCCACCTGATTTGACTTCCGCAATTCTCCGGCATCCAAAATTACATCCACAGATTCCTCTCGAGCAGATTCCAAAAATCCACAAGTATTAACAATGAGAATATTCGCATCATCGGATTTTTTTACAATTTCGTAGTTTTCTTGTTTGAGCCCGCCCAGTAATATTTCTGAGTCCACCAAATTTTTGGCACACCCCAAACTAATCATACAGACTTTATTTTGCTTTGTATTATTCATTTACCATTTCTTTTTTGCTGGAAATTAACCCCTTAATATAACTTTCCCTATCAAATGGAACCAAGTCATCAACCTGCTCACCTACTCCCAAAAAATAAACTGGTAGATTCAGCTCTTTCATTATCTGGATTGCAATACCACCCCGTGCGGTACCATCCATTTTGGTTAATATTACGCCGGTAAGAGGAATATATTTGGCAAATTCCTGTGCCTGTTGAAGTCCATTTTGACCTGTGTTGGCATCGATGGTTATGAGTACATCAACCGCATCGGTCAGCTTCAAGACAACCCTGTAGATTTTCTCCAATTCCTTCATGAGATTGGCTGAAGTATGTAAGCGCCCTGAGGTGTCCACAATGATCCTATCCAGATTCTTTGTGATCCCGCTGGAGACTCCATCATAAGCAACGGAGGCAGGATCAGCAGATTTATCATTTGCTGTTAGATGCAGGTTGAGCCGTTCTGCCCAAATTCTAATCTGCTCTACAGCAGCTGCCCGATATGTATCTGCAGCAACCAGAGAAACTGACTGGCCAGAACTGGAAAAATATCCCCCTAATTTAGCGGCTGAGGTCGTTTTACCCGTACCATTTATTCCCACCAATAGAATAACCTTTTGTAATTCACTTACTTCATTTACATCAGACAGATATTGTTGAATACATTGCTGAAATCGGTCTTCCCGGGTAATTTTAGCCTTATCCGGAGCTTTCAGTTGTTCAATAATAGAATCAGTGAGTTCCCAGCCAATATCTGCACCAAGCAATGCTTCTTCCAAACCTTCAATCTCATCCTCAGTGAGAATGGTTTTTCCAGAGAATCTCGCAAACAAATGGGATAATTTGTTACGAGTTTTCGTTAAACCTGAAATTGTTTTTTTGAGAAATGAAATCATCTTGCTTCTAATTCTTTAAAATAACGTAAATATCTTCGGATATATTCAAAAGTACTAAACGTAAACAAGAGGGTTGAAATCAGGTAAAATGACCACAGAATTAAATTTGGTATATTCAGCGGATCTTTTAATAAAAATAATACCATCATGAGTGCGGAAATCCCAATAAACCATTTTCCTGATTTATTTGATTGAAATACCTCCTCTTGAGAAAACATTAAATATACACCGATAATGATGAGGAATATATCCCTTATTCCCAAGATGAGAAAAAATAGCAGAAAGGGTAATTTGTAGCTAATGATCAAATAAATTAATACTACCATCATACAAACCTTATCAGCAACAGGGTCAATTAGTTTACCAAAATTCGTGATTTCCCCTGCTTTTCGTGCCACATATCCATCTAAAAAATCTGTTAATACAATGATAATAATGAGTGCAAAAGCCTGCCATAATTTTTCATTCATTCCATTGGCAATATCTTCAAATATTAATACAAGGGGGATGGCAAGGAATATCCTGCTGATACTGATGGCATTAGCCAGGGTCATAATGCGGTCATGCCGTGTCTGCAACCGTTTTTTTCGTACCCTTCTTCTGTGTTTAAATCGCATTAACTATTTCTATGAGAATTAAATTTCAATGCTGCTAATAAGGAGTCTTTATAAACAGAATCGGAAAATATATTAAGCTCATCCTGTGCTTCTTTCGCCAGCCTGTCAATTTGGTTTTCTGCAAATTGAATTCCACCATGCTTTTCGATGAGTTTTCTGATTTCTCTGATTTCTGATTTTTTTACGTGGTTGTTGAGTTGTCGTTTTACAACCTTTGCTTCTGAAGCAGGTAAATTTTCAAAAAGATAAATAAGCGGTAAGGTGAGAATATTTTTTTTCAGATCAAATCCTGCTGGTTTGCCCAATCCTTCAACATTGCCAGTAATATCCAACAGGTCATCCTTTATCTGGAATACCAGTCCAAATTTTTCACCAAACTTTGCCAAAGCTTCACGTTTATCATTATCTTCCGTTACTGTCATAACCCCTAATTTACAGGCTGCGGAAAATAGTGATGCCGTTTTATCACTCACCATTTGATAATAAATTTTCTCTGTCATATTTTTCTTTATTGCTTTTTCAATTTGCTGGATTTCGCCCTGGCTTAGTCGCTCTGCTGTACTGGATAAAATATCCAAGGCATCAAAGTCTTTCAAGTGAATCATATTGGTAAGGGCTTTTGAAAACATAAAATCACCCACTAAAATGGAAAGTTTATTTTTCCACACTCGGTTAATAGATGGCCACCCCCGACGAAGATTTGCATCATCTACCACATCATCATGGATAAGGGTTGCTACGTGAATCATTTCAATGAGTGCAGCCGCACGATAGGTATTTTCAGTTGGTTCACCACATAATCCCGCAGAAAGCAGACAGAGACGAGGTCTTAGCTGCTTCCCTTTTTTACGGGAAATATACCTGATAATTGTATTTATTAATTTTACATCCGAATGGAGTGATTCTCTATAAACTGCTTCAAAACGAATTAAATTTTCACGGATGGGAGATGTTACAATATTTTGCAGTTCGGCATTCACACCAATGAATCCTTTGGTTTGAAAAGTTTACTAATGAGAATGCTGAACTCATATAAAATAATAAGGGGAACCACTATAAGAATTTGACTGACTGGGTCAGGCGGTGTAAGCACAGCCCCAAGGATGAGGAAAACAACTACTGCAAACTTTCGATATTCCCGTAAAAATGCAGGAGTAAGGATTCCAATTTTTGTAAAAAATATGGAGATTACCGGAAGCTGAAATAATAAACCGCAACCAAAAATTAACCAGAGTATGTACATGAGATATCCTTCCAGAGTGAAATTATAAGCCACATCAATAGTCTCTGCAGTCAATGAAGTAAAGAAGGCAAGACTAAATGGAATAATTACAAAGTAGGCAAAACTCATCCCCAAAAGGAAGAATGCCGATGAAAATAGCACTGTAAAAATGACGGCTACACCATATTTATCTTCAAATGCCGGAGAAATAAAACGCCAAAACTGATACAAAATAACCGGCAGTCCCAAAATCATACCCCCAAATAATGCCACGGACAGTTTCACCGTAAACATGCTGGTTATTTTCAAAACCTGTAAATTTAAATCAATTGATAGGGATTCAGTCGGATTGATAAGCCAATACATGATGATATCTGAATAGGCATAAGAAAAACCTGCCCCAATCAAAATAGCAATGATGGATTTAATTAATCGCCAGCGGAGTTCTTCCAGATGATCCCAAAAGGGCATTTCAGGAGATTGATTATTCATTTTTGCATCATCAGTTGTTTAGCTAAATTATAGGGTGATTGGCGATGATCAGGTTGTTTTTCTAATTCAGAATGAAGCTCTGAATGGTTTTTGTCTTTCCAGAAATCATCCATTAAATCATCGGCAATGAGTTTCATTACCCTTTTTTTATAGCGATCATCAATTTTCACTTTTTGAATGCCTTGAGTCTTATTAAATGATTTATGGGCATCAATGGAATTCATCAGTTCCTCTATCCCCTTACCTTCTGTGGCAACGGTTGCAACAACCTGAGGTAACCATTGACTATCTTCTATAGTAAGTGTGGAGAGAATATTTTTCAAGGTAATCATGAGTTTATTTGAACCGGCGCGGTCAGCCTTGTTAATTGCGAAAATATTACCAATTTCCATAAGCCCGGCTTTTAACATTTGCACCTCATCGCCGGACTCAGGAACCAAGACCACGATGACCGAATCTGTTGCCTGAATGACATCCAATTCTATTTGTCCTACACCCACCGTTTCAAAAATGATTATGTCATAACCGGCAGCGTCAAATATTTCCCCCACTTCCTGAGTTGTTTGAGCTAATCCGCCCCGACTACCCCGGGTTGCCATACTCCTCACAAAAACATGGGGGTCAGAGAAATGGGAAGTCATCCGAATACGGTCTCCTAATACCGCACCTCCGGAGAATGGACTGCTGGGGTCAACCGCAATGACAGCAACCCTTTTGTCAATTTTACGAAAGGCGGATATTAGATTATGGGTGAGTGAACTTTTTCCCGCACCTGGCGGTCCGGTTATTCCTATCCTGTAGGCATTCCCTGTATCTTTGTAAATCTCAGAAAGAAGTTCAGCTCCCTCATCTCTGTTATCTTCAATTAGCGATATAGCTTGGGAAATTGAAAGCCTGGATTGCCCACGTATTCCCTGGATTAAATCTGGTAACACGAAGCAAATTTAAGGACTTAATACTGTCTTATGTTACAGGGTTTAGACAGTTTTATCAAATAGGCGTTTAAAGAAAGCATAATCAGGAATAACAACAGTATGTCCTACTTTTGTGATCATAAGTCTATCTTCAAACAATTTCAGAACTCTGGAAACCGTTTCCCGGGATGTTCCGGACATATTAGCAATATCCTGCTGGAAGGGTAATTTTTCAATAGTAACCTGACCTTTACGAATCACACCCATGTCTTCGGCTAAATTCAGAATGGATACACCAATTCTATGTTCTGCATCAGAAAGAGACAAAGCTTCAATCTGCTGGTCAGATTTCCTGAGACGTTTTGCAAGTTCGCCCATAAGGGCAAATGAAATTTTAAAATTTCGCCTGAGTAAACGTAGGAATTCGCTTCTTTGAATTGCGATTAGTTCACAATTTTCCTGAGCTAAGGCATTGGCTGAACGGGCTTCACCATCGATAATTGCCATTTCCCCAAAAATTTCACCAGGACCTAATAATGACAAAATCACCTCCTTACCCTCATCATTTACACGAGTAATTTTTACAGTACCTTTTATAATAATAAATACAATGTCACCGAATTCCTCTTCGAGAATAATCATACTATTTTTCGGATAATTTCTGGGCGTACAACTTTCCGATACATCCTTTATTTCATCTTCATCTAAATCAATAAAAATAGGGATGTTATTAAGATTGTCAGTTATCATTATTCAATTTCCTTTATAATATGGTTGCATTGTAAATAGTAATTACCAGATTCACGGACTAGTAAAATTAGCTTAATTAATTTCTTTTTACAATATTTTCTAATATATAAATGATTTTTTATTCTTTAGTCTTATAAAATAAATCTTTATTAAATTTATAAGCTAATTTAGAATTAAATAATTAAACATTACTATGGGCGCATCAGGATCAGAGTTAAAAAGAGTACGACAATCACTGAGAAACAACCTTCGAAACCGTCATTATAAGTCAATGATGAAAACTTCAATTAAAAAGGTAATGGAAGCAGATAAAAAAGATGCCTCTGCCCTTTTAGACCAAGCTATTTCAACCATTGATCGTGTATGCGGTAAAGGTATTATTCATCAAAACCGTGCTTCTCACCACAAATCTAAGCTAACCAAATACGTTAATAGCCTTTAGGCTAATCCTCTATTATTTTACCCCATTCACCATAAATGGTGGGGTTTCTATTGGGGTTTTTGGTAATTTGGTGAATCCTTGGTGATGTTAATATCATGAGGATGACTTTCTTTCATCCCCGCACCTGTAATCCTGATAAATTCAATATTCTTGTGAAATTCCTTAATGGATTTTGTTCCGCAATATCCCATGGAACTGCGAACACCACCCATAAGTTGATGAATGGTTTCCATTACATCACCCTTGTACGGAACCATTCCTTCAATTCCCTCAGGAACCAGTTTCTTCGATTCAGTATTTTGTTGAAAATACCGGTCTTTACTGCCTTCATTCATAGCTGCAATAGATCCCATTCCCCTGAATGATTTAAAACTTCTCCCTTCCCAAAGAATTATTTCCCCGGGGCTTTCATTAGTGCCTGCAAGAATACTTCCAAGCATGGCAGTTTCAGCACCTGCTGCAAAGGATTTTGCAATATCACCAGAATAGCGCATACCCCCATCAGAAATTATTGGAATATCATTTTTTTGTGCAGATTCGAATGCATCCATTACAGCCGTTAACTGTGGGACCCCGACACCAGCAATCATACGTGTAGTACAACTTGATCCAGCACCGATTCCCACTTTTACTGCATCGACTCCTGCATCTATAAGAGCCTGGGTTCCAGCAGCGGTGGCCACATTTCCGGCAATAATATCTACATTTAATCTCGATTTTAACTTCTTTACCGTTTCCAATACGCCTTTAGAATGTCCATGAGCCGTATCTACAACCAGGGCATCCACATTTGCATTTACCAATGCCTGAGCCCTTTCCATAGTATCCGAAGATACCCCAATAGCGGCAGCCACCAATAGCCGTCCATGTTTATCTGTTCCGGCATTGGGATGATTTTCCTTCTTTAATATATCTTTCACGGTAATTAGTCCACATAAAGTACCCTCATCATCTATCACCAATAATTTTTCAATACGATGTTTCTGGAGCACAGACTTCGCTTCATTTAAAGTAGTACCCTTTTTCACCGTTATTAAATTCTTTCCCGTCATTCTGTCGGAAACCAGTAATTCCAGATTGGTTTCAAAACGAATATCGCGATTTGTGAGGATGCCAACCAATTTCCCATCATTTACAACAGGCACACCAGAAATGTGAAAATGAGCCATTATATCCAAGGCTTCCCGAATTGTTTTTCTTGATGTGATTGTCACAGGGTCCAAAATCATTCCACTTTCTGACCGCTTTACTCTGTCCACTTCTTTTGCATGATTTTCAATGGATAAATTTTTATGAATGACGCCAATCCCACCTTCTCTGGCCATAGCAATTGCCATTTGGCTTTCAGTAACCGTATCCATTGCAGCACTGATTAATGGAATGTTTAATTGAATATTCCGTGTTAATCGAGAGGTAATATCTACATCCTTTGGTAGAATACTCGATAATTGTGGTACCAATAATACATCATCAAAGGTTAATGCTTCTTTCATTCTAAACTCCCTACTAAATTTTCTATTTCTTCAAGGATTTCTCCTGATTTCACCAATTCTTTCATATTGGTATGATCGGGGTATAATGGTCTGTCGATATCAAGAAAATCCACATATTTACGAATAATCTCTTTTGCTTTTTCTACACCGGTTCCAAAAGAATAATCTCTAAAATCCAAAGCTTGAGCAGCAGCCATCAATTCAATTCCAAGAATCCCGTAGGCATTATCTAAAATCTGAAAATTCTTGATTGCTGTATTCATCCCCATGGAGACAAAATCTTCTTGATCTGCAGCTGCTGGAATGGATTGAATGGATGCTGGCATAGATAATATTCTCTGTTCAACAATTTGGGTATCCGCTGTATATTGAGACAGCATCAGGCCTGAAAACATGCCCGCTCCTTTGGTTAAAAACGCTGGAAGTCCCACATTTAAAGCGGGGTTATTCAAGCGGTTCATTCGCCGTTCTGATAAAACACTCACCATTGTGATGGATATTCCAATCATGTCCATTGGTAAAGAAACAGGAGTTCCCTGAAAATTTGCCCCTGAAATTTGCGTATTATCCTCAGGGAAAAATATGGGATTATCTCCCACTCCATTTAATTCAATTTCAACCTGAGATTTGGCATAGGCTAAGGCATCATGTGCTGCGCCTATCACTTGGGGGGTTGACCGCATTGAATAGGCATCCTGAACTTTGCACTTAATTTTATTTTCCGCAAGATCACCATTTTCTACTAATTTTCGAATTGCCTTTGCAGAGCGAATGGCACCTGGAAATCCCCTGACTTCATGGAGCTTTGGCAAATAGGGTTTCATGTTTGCTTTTAACGCTTCCAATGACATTGCACAGGCTATTTCCGCCTGTTTGAACCAGCGGTTGGTATCATAAATAAGAATTGCACTCATGGCTGTTAATACGTTGGAACCATTTATAATTGCCAATCCATCTCGTGCCATTAAACCGGGTATTGGAATTCCAGAACGCTCCATTGCTAATTTTCCATCCAGGAGTTCACCTTTATAATAGGCCTGGCCTTCTCCCAACATAAGCAAGGCAATTTGAGCCATTGGCGCTAAATCACCACACGCTCCCACCGACCCCTTCTGACAGACAAAAGGAGTGACCCCTTTATTTAACATATCTACCATTGTTTGAGTAATTTCCAGTCTGCAGCCTGATCGACCCTTTGAATGCACATTAATTCTGCCTGCCATTGCACCGCGCACATATTCTATAGGTGCAGGATCACCGATTCCAGCAGCGTGGTTATAAATGAGATATTTTTGGAAATCCTGAATTTGATCGTCATCTAATACAACCTCTGAGAATTCCCCAATTCCAGTGTTTACCCCATACATTATTTCCCCTGCCTGGATCTTCTTTTCAAGCATAATTCTGCATGTTTTGATGCGGTCAATTGCATCTGGATGGAGCGTAACTTCTTCCCCAAATCGGGCAATCTGAACTAATTTTTCAGTAGTTAATTGTGTATTCCCAAGTTCTATTGACATGATTTACTTTTGCTTTAATTTAAAAATTATATTACCTCAACCTTGATGACTGTAATAGCGAAAAAGATGCTTGCTTGCAAGGGCTCAAATTTATTCTCTGTTTACTTATGCCTAAAAGAATTTTTGTGATTCAAGCAATAATGAGTCAACCGTATAATAAGGGATTGGATCTACAGGAAGAGAGCCCAAAATTGTTTGTCCATAGCCTCGTTTATATAACCGCGTGTCCCCCACAATACATATTCCTGTATCGTTCATATTGCGGATTAATCTACCGAATCCCTGACGAAATCGCATGGCTGCCTCTGGCACCTGATATTGTAGAAATGCATCATCTCCCCGTTGTTTATAATCTTCAATTTGCGCCTGAATAAGAGGATCAAAAGGATTATCAAAGGGGGTTTTCACTATATATAATATTTCCACCTTGTCTCCGGGGAAATCGACTCCTTCCCAAAAACTTGAAGTCCCTATTAGAATGGAATGAGAATGCTCTAAATAGCTTCTCACCAATACATTTCTACTTAATCCAGGAGCCTGGGCAAATACCTTATAATCACTCCCTTTTAATTTGGGTTCTAAATACTGTTTAATAGCAAGAGTTTGCTTGAAGGATGTACACAATACTAACATTCGCCTTTTTAATGAGGTGAATATCCGTTCAATTTGGGAGCCAATTTCATTCATAAACAAGGGATCATTCACATTAATGGATCCCTTAAAAACAAAAAGCTTTACCTGATCATTGTAATGAAAAGGTGAATGGTATATTTTTTCTTTAACATGATGATTAATAACTGCCAAATCCAATCCTACCTTTTCACTAAAATAGCGAAAATCATCATTCACCATTAAGGTGGCAGAGCAAAATACTCCCCCTGGATATTTACTTAATAAATTGTCATTAATAAAACTACTCACCTTCAAAGGTGCAGAATTCAATGTTGTGAGGTTTTGATAATCAGATTGAATAAATGATGACCATTGTACTAATTCTGATTGAATATCTAAAGCTGCACTGAAACTTTCTAACCCTTCCTTTAAAATACTATCTATAGCAGTAAATTCAATGGATATAGACCCGGGAATATCTTCCTTGTTTTCCTGAAGCAACGCATTGAATTTCTGAATATCCTTTGCAAATCTATTAAGTTCTGTCAACACTTCCCAGGGAGTTGGTTCAGTATCTATAAATTCTTCCTGGCTGTTTCTATACAGTAATTTGTTAATATGGTAATCTGACCGATTAATCTCATCCCGCTTATTATCATAATAGGAATTAAAAAATGCTTGAATTTCTTTCTGGATAATTTTACTATCGGTGGTAAGGGAATTATAAAGTTTGAAAATTTCTGGAAATTTTTTCAGTGCATTCTTTTTCCAATTATCTTTTCCTTTATTAAAAATATTGAAGACATCATCAAATGATTTTGAACCAATCTGGGTAACCAGTTGATCTCTCGTAACCGTTGCAAAATGATGGGCTTCATCAATCACATAAATAAAATCTGACGGTAAGCAGGAATTATCCCGCATCAACTCATTGGCGAAAAGGGAATGGTTGATAATAATGATATCAGCGCCGTCCACTTTAACACGGACTTTCCCCAGAAAGCATCCATCATATTTTTTGCATCTTTTAGAGGAGCAATATCCTCGTTCACTTCGTACAAGAGACCAAATACGTTTCTGCCTATTTAATTGAAACCCATTACATTCATTAATATCACCAGATTTGGTTTCCCACTCCCAGACCATTAACGGAAGAAGGTTTTCATATTCATGGGGTTTCATTAAATGGTTGTGATTTGCCAAAAGGCGCTCTAAGCGAGTACGACAAATATAATTATACCTTCCCTTATAAATGACCGCGCTCAAATTCTGGTCTATTGCTTTTGACAGCTTGGGGATGTCCCCAGTAAAAAGCTGATTTTGTAGATTTTTGGTATAAGTTGATACAACCAAAGCTGTTTGTTTTTGTTTGGCTGCTAAAAATCCAGATGCCAAATATGCTAATGATTTTCCCAGACCCGTACCTGCTTCAGCGGCGAGAATTTGTCCTTCGGTAAACGCCTCGTAAGTATCATTAATTAATTCCGTTTGGGAAGAACGTTTTTCGTACCCACTCCAATTGACACTAACGGCTCCTCCCTCGGCAAACCATTCCTTAGGACTTTCAGGAATAGCAATATTACTACTGCCAGTAAATTCAAATGTATTGTCTGAAATATTATGTTCAACTGGAGATGACATAAGTCCATCTATAGAATTTAAACGGACGGATGCTTTTATAATATTTGTAAATAATTTACTATTATACACTTCACTATTACTGAATAAGTTCTCAATCCGCTGAATAAGGGTAAGAGGTTTTGAGAGTGCTTCCTGAAGCAAATAAACAAACAATTTACCCGTACACAAGGCATCTGCACTAGCTCGGTGTGCATTCTCTATTTTAATACCATAATAATCGCAAAGTGATCCCAAACTGAAACTATTATAAAAATAAATAAACCCCCGAGCAAGGGATAGAGTGTCATACAATGGAATTTCTGAAAATGGGGAATTAGAGCCTTGTAAATTTTTATTTATAAAATTATAATCAAAATTGATATTTTGTGCTACCAAAGGAGTGGAACCAATAAATTTCATAAAATCCGGAAGAGCATCATTTATAGATGGTGCATCTTCAACCATTTTATTCGTAATCCCTGTCAGAGCTGTAATATTTTTGGGGATGGGTATGCCGGGATTTATAAGCGTGGTAAATTCTTCAGTAAATTCACCATTTATAAAACGACAGGCGGCAATTTCTGTAATTTTATCTTTATCTGGGTTTAATCCGGTAGTCTCTAAATCAAACGAAATAAAATCGTCTAATTCAAGGAGAGGAAGAAGGTCTTTAAGAGTGTGCTCATTAGACACCAGAAAATACCTTCAATACATCAATAATTAAGGTGGGTTTCTTAAAAACTGCAGCTTTAAATACGGATGTGAGTGTTCTTTTATTATGCGGGATAGACAATACTTTTTCAGCAATGGAGTCTAATTCTTCATTTGTTAATTTTTCTGTAACTTCTTTTATTTTATAAAATCTCTCATGATTTTTCCCAAAGTCTTTTCTCATTCTTTTTGGGTATTCAAGTAAACTATCTTCAGAGTAATCATTTTTTTTAATTGCCTCCGCTGCTACTTGTCCAGCAATCCACCCACCTTTCATTCCAGCTACAATACCTCCACCAGTCATAGGATTGATTTGGTGAGCCGCATCTCCAACCAGCATTATGCCGTCTGCAACTGGCTTCTCCATTGGTTTGGCACATGGAACTCCTCCACACATTGTTGTGAGAATCGCTGCATCAGGATATTCTCTTTCCATAAACTCGTCTAAATATTTCTGTGCCGATTTATGCTTACTATACTTTCCACTGATACCAATTCCAATATTTGCAAACTTTTTTCCTTTTGGGAACACCCATATATATCCCCCTGGAGCATGATTCATACCCACATACATAATCATTTTATTGGGTTCAATATCCACGTTCGCAACCGAATATTGAACTGCAGATTCCATATCTTTCATTCGCACTAAAGTTTTCAGTCCTGCCCATCTTCCTACCCGGGAAGTCAAGCCATCAGCACCAATTACAATCTTTGCCTGAATTTGTTTTTCTTCTCCAAGGTAGTCAAGTACGACCCCATTTACCTCACCATTATTGGCTAATACATTTTTTACATAGGCCTTTGTGTAAACTTCAGCTCCAGCATTGGCAGCATATCTCGATAAGTCATAATCAAAAATACGACGATTAAGAATGTACCCAGTTTCCGCTGCAAAATCAATATCGACAGAAGTTAAGTTGGGGGAGACTAATTTTACACTGGTAATTTTTTCAGCGATCCAACTATCTTCAATTTCAACAAATTGCCTCAGTCCAGATTCTCCGGCAGCTTCCCCACAGCGCACGGGATATCCAATATCTCTATCTTTTTCCAACATGCAGACAGAAACGCCCCCCTTTGCAGCTTCCCAGGCAGCCATTGAACCTGCTGGACCTCCACCTACTACAACAACATCATATTTATTCTGCAGCATGGGTCTCCAATACTTCTATGGGACATATTTCAACACAGAGGTCGCAATCAATACATATAGTATGCTCAATTTTAATGGAATATTCCCTCACTTCTATGCAATCCACCGGACAGACCGAAACACAAACACCACAATAATCACATCTATTGTCTCTTATACTAATCATGTTCAACTAAAAATGTGGGGTAGTGAAGATTAAATCTATGCCAATAATAATATTTACTTAAATAATATGTGATTGCTAAAGGCACAAATAACCATGGATAAACAGATAGAACGAAAAAATTTAAAATAAATATGGGGTATCTGATTGCCCGCAAGATATCTTTTTCCATCCTGCGAATAAATGCAAAAATGAAAAAAGGAATGGAGACTAATGTTGCGGTGGATGCCAGTGGGTCATTATTTTCCAGGGCAATTATAAACGCAATAATAATAAATGCTAATGAGATAAAAAGGGTTATATTTTTCCCAAAAACAATAGGAAATGTTTTATCTCCGGATGTTGAATCACCCTTCATATCAGGCAGTGTTGTGAGCAGGGAAACAGAGGAAAAACAGAGAACGTAGGGAAGTAATAATTTTAACATCGATATATCCAGCGGAATAATTGCTGCCATTGGCTGATTTTGCATTACGAGACTCCAACCTTCGGTAAATAAAAGTACCCCTACAATTGTATTTGTAAACCATCCTAATAGTGGTTTCTTTTTCCAATTAAATGGTGGCTGATTATAAATAATACCCCAAATCAAATAAATAATACCAACAAGTATGGCTGAAAACCAATTCACTACAATTAAAATTAATATTCCAACAATCAATAGTATTTTCGAAATTGACTGACTTTTATCGATGGCAATATACTTACCAACTAAAAATAGTTTTTGATTGATGGAATCACTTTTTTCATCAGAAATTTGATTTAAAATAAATGTTGAACTGCAAACAAAAGTAATGCCTGTAAAAACAAAAAATGTAGCCCATGAAAAATTGGATATCCATAGAGGGTGGTCGAAATAATACATTTGCGCTGAAGACATTCCCATAACAACCATAACCCAAACTGAAAAAAACAATGTTGGCCTTAGAAGAAAAACCACATCCAGATTGGGGACTAGTTTTTTATGAACAGGATGGTGTTTTAGAAACTGCTTTATCATTTTCACCTTTATTTTGAATAGGATAATCACCCGAAAAACAAGCAGTACAAAAATTTGTTTTCTTTTGGGATGTAGATTTAAGTGTACCTTCCAATGATAGATATCCCAATGAATCCACATCAATCATTTGTTGGATTTCTTTTTCACTCCGATTACCTGCTGCCAACTCTTCAACAGTAGGAAAATCCATTCCGTAAAAACAGGGATGTTTTACAGGTGGAGAGCTAATGCGAACATGCACCTTTTTAGCGCCACTTTCCCGTATGAGTTTTACTAATTTTAATAATGTGGTTCCCCTGACAATGGAATCATCAATAATTATAACCTCTTTATCCTTTAGGACACCCTTTACGGTATTAAACTTCAGCCTTACGGAAACATCCCGCAAACGTTGAGATGGAAAAATAAATGTTCTTCCAACATAATGATTTCTGATCAAACCAATTTCATGTTTTACGCCAGATTCCTGAGAATAACCAAGTGCGCAGGTGTTAGACGAATCCGGAACTGAAATAACAATATCCCCAGTTTCATCAGGATTTTCCCTGGAAAGCTTTCGCCCGAATGCTCTTCTCATTTTATCTACATTTTTACCAAATATTTGTGAATCTGGTCGAGAAAAATATATATATTCAAAAATACAATGTTTGGGCTCCTGAGGTTCAGTAAAGGGTTGAGAATAAAATCCGTCATCGTTTGCAACTATTATCTCCCCGGGTTTTACTTCTCGAACATATTCTGCTCCTAATAAATCCAAGGCACAGGTTTCAGATGCGAAAACAAGGGTGTCTTTAAGCTTTCCCATACAATATGGTCTAATTCCGTGGGGATCCCTGGCAGCAATAATTTCATTAGGCGAAAGAAGAATTAATGAATATGCACCTTCAATTTTGTTAAGAACCTTTCCCAACTTTTCAGCTAAGGTATTTCCTTTTTCCCGAGCCAGAAGATGGATAATAATTTCGGTGTCCGTGGAAGTTTGGAATAACGCACCATCATCCTGAAGCTGTTTCCTGATTCCATCAATATTTACCAGATTCCCATTATGGGCAATCGACAAACTGTAATCTCCCATATTAAAAGTAAGCGGACCAACATTTTCAGCATCGGAATTCCCGGTAGTAGAATAGCGAACATGACCAATTGCTGAATCACCAACAAGAGAATCAAATACTTCGGGATTGGAAAACACATCTGATACAAGACCCTGTCCCATATGTCTGTGTAATTCCTTGCCATCTGAAGATACCACACCTGCACCTTCCTGCCCACGATGTTGTTGAGCATATAAACCCATATAAGCTAATGTAGCAGCTTCTTTATTATTATGTATTCCTATTATTCCACACATAACTAATTTAATTTAACCTTTAATGAATCAATGTCATTATTAGACTCCAACCGTCTCACAGGAAATGTTGACAACTGGGCATCCACATAAGCATCCAGCATATTCCATACAAATAAGCCAAACGTCCACCACGCATATGTGTTTCGAAGACCAATTCTATTTTCTTTCTTTAATTCTATAAAACGGTTTACAACGAAGTACTCTGCCCCCATAAACCCAATTGCTTTCACATATTTTCCATTATATATTTGTCCCAACCCCGGAATTGCCCCTAATTTCCAAGCCAAACCAGGATCCTTTACTTTTGTTGAATCTATATATCCTGCTTCCTGACCAGTGCATATACTAAAGGCACATAAAATAGCAATCCAATATTTCATTCCACATGACCAACGGCATCAATTTCTATCCGGGCATTCATGGGCAAGGCTGATACTTGTACAGCAGATCGTGCTGGTGGATTGTCAGGGAAAAATTCATTAAAGATTTCATTAACCTGAGCAAAATGTGAAAGATCAGTTAGAAATACAGTTAATTTAATTGCCTGTTGTAAGGAACTTCCCCCACCTTTTAGTACTCCATTTAGATTTATTAATACTTGTTTAACTTCAGATTTGAAATCCCCTTTTATCAATTCCCCAGACTGGGGGTTAATTGGGATTTGACCAGAAGTAAATACAAAATTATCAGATTTAATCCCCTGTGAATAAGTACCTATGGCTTTGGGAGCTTCAGTAGTATGGATAACAACCTTATCCAAGAGATTCCTCCAAACACCATAGAGGTAATCCTATTCCCGGGTTCATTTCACGGGTAATATTTTCACTTCCAAATTGCATGATAAATTCACCTGCCGCTGTAATATCTGCATCAAACAAATGTCCCCCAAAAACCCTGTATTCAGTATCGCTAAAGGTTATATGGGTATGAGAAAAGGGTTTCCCCTCCTTCATGGTAATATTCCCAATGAGGGAAGTGAGTTCATATTCACCCTTAAATAATTTTCGATGGTAGGTTTTATCTTCAAGTGAATAATAGCCGATTTCTGGATTTTCTAATGCCCCTATTCCATTCAACCATGCACAACCCACACCCTTTACCTCTGCAAATGTTTCAAATGTTTTGTTAATGTTGTCACCTTTTGCCAAAGTCATAAAAACCCGTGATTTATCTAACCTATACTTCATGGTGTCCACCTCAAATCTAGTTCCCTATTTGCTTTTGTCTCATCTAATCGTGTTACGGGAGTTGTTATTGGTGCTTCACGAATAAGATCAGGGTTTACATTAATATTATCATTTATTTCCAGCATAACCTCAACAAATCTATCCAGCGTTGCTTTTGTTTCTGATTCAGTGGGTTCAATCATCATAGCTTCCGGCACATTATTTGGAAAATAAATTGTTGGTGCATGAAAACCATAATCCAGTAATGCTTTTGCAATATCCAATGCTTTTACACCTTTGGCTTTTTGGGTGTCTCCGGACACAACAAACTCATGTAAAGTTCCTTCCGTGAATGGAATATTATAGGCATCTTTTAGTTTATTTTTTAAATAGTTAGCGTTGATAATGGCATTTCTGGTCATAGATTTCAGACCATCATCACCCAGCATTCTAATGTACACATAGGCCCGAACCAATATACCAAAATTACCAAAAAAGGTGTGTAGCCTACCAATGCTGTCTGGAATATCACTTGTCCAATTATATTTTCCATTTTCATCTTTAATTAATTTGGGAATGGGTAAAAATGGTGCCAATTTATCAACCACTGCAATAGGCCCTGAACCTGGACCTCCTCCTCCATGAGGAGTTGAGAAGGTTTTATGCAGATTAATATGGATAATATCAAAGCCCATATCAGCAGGTTTACATAAGCCCACTACCGCATTCATATTTGCACCATCCATATACATGAGGGCACCAACATTGTGTACAGCTTCAGATATTTCTTCTATTTGATCTTCAAATAATCCCAGAGTATTGGGTTGGGTAAGCATCATCCCAGCAACTTCATGATCCAATTTTGACTTTAAATCCTCTAAATCTACCCGCCCTCTGTTATCAGATTTCACCTCAC
>JYMV01021638.1_pt2 | contig 19747 bp, 20 predicted proteins | sample 338911 | NCBI WGS metagenome assembly JYMV01 (sample SAMN03354496, study PRJNA234377) | hydrothermal vent metagenome | biome: Deep sea; feature: Hydrothermal plumes at the Eastern Lau Spreading Center, Western Pacific Ocean; material: Seawater | place: Tonga | collected 2009 | depth 2000 m m
TGCTCATTTTGGCTTTGATGTCGGCCCTTTCCTGGGCCATCATCATAATTAAGGCGCTTCAGTACCACAACATCCGCAAAGAAGACCAAAAGTTCTATCAAATCTACCTGAACGAGTCCAGCCTGAATCAAATCAAAAAAGTTTCTTCAGAGTATCTTTTTTCTGCTTTTTCATTCATTTTTTCTGCCACCTATCAGGAGGCAGCGCGAATGAGTCAACGCATTCAGCGTTCTTCTCCGGACATATCAGAAAGCAATTCGATGCTCCCTTATCTCAGTCAACAGTTGCAACGAGTGATTGAAAAGACAATCAATGAACGGTACTCTTTCATTGAAAACCGTTTAAATTTTCTTGCAACCATTTCTAGTGCAGCACCCTTCATTGGATTATTTGGAACTGTCTTAGGAATTATCAACTCTTTTCAGAGCATTGGAACAACGGGAGTAACAAGTCTTGCTTCAGTTGCACCAGGTATTTCTGAGGCTCTGGTTGCAACTGCTGCAGGATTGCTTGCCGCAATTCCTGCATTGATGGCTTACAATTATTTTCGCAATCAGGCTCGTCTATTAACTAATACCATGCGAAATTTTGGCATGGAACTTACTAATCGTTTTGAATGGATAGTGAATGGGAGGCTTCTGGGAAGAGAATGAGCCACTGAGTGAGATCAACGTTACACCATTTGTTGACGTACTGCTGGTATTGTTGATCATCTTTATGATAACGGCTCCAATCGTAAATCATGTGATACAGGTGGATCTTCCGGAAGACAGCTACAACCAGGATGTAATGAAGCCTTTGCAGGAACCGCTAAAAGTGGTGATTGATAAGGCAGGGGTACTGTATTTAGGAAATACGCGTATCGGCGGCAGTAAAGACGATGAAAGTCAGCGGATTCTCCAGGATAAAATTCGACAATGGACTAAGAAGCAGAAACAGCCGTGGATGGTTGATGTAGAAGCTGATGAAAAAGTTGACTACGGTGCAATCGTTCCAGTCATTGCCCGACTCAAAGAGTTGCACGTCAGCATGAACCTGGTTATTCGTCCCAGACCAAAAAAAAGATAATTCATTCAGCTGTTACCTTCTTTGCTGACAATTACATCTTCTTTGCTGACAGTAGAGTCCTCTTTAATTACAGTAGTATTTTCATCAATTTTTGACTGATCTTCTTTGTTTTTCTTTGTTGCACTTTTAAAATTGGTAATCATTCCGCCAAGTCCCTCACCAATCAGAGGTAAGCGTTTTGCTCCAAACAAAACTACGATAATAGCCAAAATAATCAAAAGTTCCCAAATACCTAAACCAAACATAGTGCACTCTCCTAACTAATTGTGTCATTGGTCATAGACGACCCAATAATGTCAATTGTAACTAACAGTAAATCAAACTGGACTGATAATCGCAAGTTTAATAAAACAAGTCAACTGTTAATAAATGTAGTTCATGAATAAAATTGAAAATTAGGTTATATTGTCATCTAGACCTGTTTAGATAGGGCTCACTGAAAAAGTATTTCTTTTGTCATCCCGGATGATTCGGGATCCGGATCACCGATCAGCTTGAGTACAAGATTTGAAACATTTCCCCTAGATTCCGGGTCTGCGCTTCGCTTTGCCCAGAATGGCAAAGGAGAAGAATCGAAAGAAGTACGACTATTTTTCAAGTGGGCTCACCTTGTTGGAAAAGGGCCTCAAACAACAGAAGTGAAAAGCTTTTAGTACTTTTTCATGAAAAACCTTGCGGTTGTCATCATAAATCTGATAATTACTTATTGATATTATTGAATAATATTATTATTCAGCAAGTTATAGATATTTTTTTCTGTAATCAAATAAACTGTTTCTCACACTGCTGGGAAAAAATATTTCAATTTTTTGTCAGGCAATTAATATTTAGCAAACTGTACAAAACCGTCCATGGACATTGAAACTCCAGAAAAGGGATCCACTCTTCATCAGTTAAAGTTTTTAGCAGATGCTTCGCATGTTTTGCAGGCTGAAATTGCCAGGACAGATATATCCCTGCAAAAAGTTATGCAATGGGAACTAGGATCTGTAGTGATGTTTGAGAAAATAGTTGGATCACCGATTGATGTGTTAATTGGTGACCGTTTAATTGCCAGAGGTGAGGTAGTTGTGGTAAATGACAGTTACGGAGTGCGAATCAATGAGATTACTCATCCAGATGAAAAACCAGTTTCAAACTGGAAATAATCACTGATTACAGGTGGACGTTACGGTAAGACTTTGCCAATATCAGTTAAATCATTTTTCTTGCAGTGCCTTACGAAATGCCCTGGCTGTCCGTTCCAGATCTTTCTCTGAATGAGCGGTAGAAACAAAAAGCGATTCAAAAGCTGAGGGTGCCAGATAAATCCCCTGATTTAGCATACTGCGGAAAAACCGGGTGAAGCGCTCCACATCAGAGTTGAGTGCGTCCTGGTAATTACGTACCGGAGTTTCAGAAAAGAAAAATCCGAACATACCACCCATGGCCTGCGTCTGCAGCGGGACTCCAGCTGATTCTGCTGCCGATTGAAACTCTCCTGAAAGCCATGATGTTTTTTGTCCAAGTTCAGGGTAAGGATTTTCCTTTCTTAAAATCTCCAAAGTCGACAAACCTGCGGCTACTGCCAGAGGATTCCCAGACAGCGTACCAGCCTGATAAACGGGGCCGGCAGGTGCAACTTGAAGCATGATATCCTGACGTCCACCATATGCGCCAACGGGGAGTCCGCCTCCGATAATTTTTCCGAAAATACTCATGTCCGGAAGCACCCCAAACAGTGCCTGAGCACCTCCGTAATCAACCCGGAACCCACTCATCACTTCATCAAAAATAAGCAAAATACCCTCGCGGTCACACAAGTCACGCAAGCCCTGTAAAAATCCGTGTTCAGGAGGAATCATGCCCATATTACCTGCAACAGGTTCAATAATAACTGCAGCAATTTTACTGGAGTTTTCTTCAACCAGTTTGATGACAGAATCCAGATCATTGAATTTCGCCTGCAGCGTATGTTCAACAAAAGATGCTGGAACTCCCGGAGAATCCGGAATTCCTAAAGTCATTGCTCCGGATCCGGCCTGTACGAGTAAGGGGTCCACGCTGCCGTGGTAGCAACCCTCAAATTTAATTATTTTATCTCGGCCTGTATATCCACGGGCAACCCTAAGAACTGCCATAGCGGCTTCAGAACCGGAATTAACCAAACGCAGCATTTCAACACTGGGCACCGCCTCGCAGACCATTTCGGCTAACAAAATTTCTCCCTCGGTGGGAGCACCAAAAGAAGTTCCTTTCAGTAGAGTTTCTTCAAGTTTTCTGACAACTTCTGTATGTGCGTGTCCTAAAATCATAGGTCCCCAGGAGCCGACAAAATCAATAAATTCATTACCATCCGCGTCATACAGTTTTGAACCCTGAGCACGGGTGATAAAAAGCGGTGTCATGTTTACTGATTTGAAAGCACGGACAGGACTGTTTACGCCTCCAGGTATTCTTTGCTGGGCGCGAGAAAACAATTGCTTAGACTGTGTGATCTGCATGAAGGTTGCACTTCTTAAAGTTTGATCAAGAGTTTTTCATAGAAGAATAAGTTTCCGGCTATTCCAGTTTGGGTGGATCCTGAGAACAGACCAGATAAAATTCGGAAACTGTTTATGTTCTGTTACCAACTTTAAGGTACCTGAATCCAAAAATATATATTCTATGAACGTAATTAATGTAAAAAATAGTTTGGAGAACGACTCAAGAGTTGTCAAGACTTCACTAAAAAATGCGACAAATAATCCTGTTTTTCATAATTAGCCAAATTCTGTTCAGTGGATGTTCCTCTACTGGAAATAAATTTCTGGCTTCTTATGATCTGGAATATAAGGTTGCAGATCGGGGTAAGCTTGACGTCATAGTTAAAGGCAGGGCTTGCGCACTTCTTGCGGAGGATGCCGTCTTGTATGCAAGGCAAACAGCTGAATTTCACCTGCGCAGCGTTGTAGGTAGTCAGAATCACAGGAAGGAATTTCAGGAAGTAGATCGCTACTATGATGGAGACAAAATCTGTGTGGAAATGAGTGCTGCTGCTTTGCCTCCTTTATGAAGCGGATTAATAATTTTGCCTTAGAACCTTGATTACTTGTGATTTAAGCTGCAAATCTATAAAGTAATAATAAGTTTCTGGACTTGGAAGTTTACGATTTATGAACTAAGATTAAACATAAAGTCTGGATTCTTCGGTTCTCAAGATTCAGGAATGTTTTCCTACTTCACTCACTTAGCCAATGTAAAGGTAGTTTATGTCAGGAAAAGACCAGGAAAAAAATACTGCACAAAACCAGATTGCGCTGCCAATGTTGCCTATGCGTGATATCGTCGTGTTCCCCCACATGACCGCACCGTTTTTCATCGGCCGCTCACTCTCTATTGCCTCACTGGAAAAAGCACTTGACGGAGACCGTCAAATTTTCGTTGTTGCTCAAGAAGATCCGTTGGTTGAAGAACCTGAAGCAAAGGATCTGTTTCGAGTAGGAACAATAGGTAAGGTTTTGCAAATAATGCGTCTCCATAATGGTACCATTAAAGCACTCTTTGAAGCAAAATCGAGAGGCCGTCTAATTGAGGCACACATGGAAGAGCCCCATTTTGCTGCAGTAGTGGAACCAATCCCGGAACAAGTTTCCAAGGCACCGGAATTATTGGCCCTCAGTAAAAATGTCCGCGCCGAATTTAAACGCTACCTGAAGGACGTTAAAAAAAGAACTGAAGGAATCGAAAAATTGTCCATTGAATCAGAAGAACCGCATATTCTTGCAGACCGTATCGCTCCGCTTCTGAACATGGATTTGCAAAAGAAACAGGATTTGCTGGAAAACTCGGATCCAAAAAGACGGCTCGAAATAGTCTATGGCCGGATGCTTGAAGAAAAAGAATTCAAAAAAGTTGAACGAAAACTAAAGGAGCGCGTCCAGGGGCAAATTGGCCGGACACAGAAAGAATACTACCTCAATGAACAAGTTAAGGCTATCCAGAAAGAGTTGGGTCACGGAGAAGACAGTAAAGCTGAAATGGATGAGTATGCTAAGAAAATTGAGGAAATTAAACTTTCTGATGAAGCTAGAGAAATGGCAGAAAAGGAACTTCAAAAACTCAAAATGATGCCCTCTATGTCTTCAGAAGCAAATGTCGTTCGAAATTATATTGACTGGCTGCTCAGCATGCCCTGGGCAGAAAAAACGGAAGATAACTTCGACCTGGAAAAAGCTGAAAAAGTCCTGGATGCTCAGCACTACGGTTTGGAAAAAGTAAAAGAACGTATTATAGAATATCTTGCTGTAGCTCAGCAGGTAGGCAAAATGAAAGGTCCAATTATTTGTCTGGTGGGACCTCCTGGTGTTGGAAAGACATCCCTGGCGCGTTCTGTTGCAGAAGCTCTGGGAAGAAAATTTGCACGCGTAAGTCTGGGAGGAATACGTGATGAAGCCGAAATCAGAGGGCATCGCAGGACTTATATTGGTGCCATGCCTGGAAAAGTTATCCAATCTTTGCGGAAAACAAAATTCAACAATCCCCTGCTTCTCTTTGATGAAATAGACAAGATGTCTCATGGCGTGATGGGAGATCCTGCTGCAGCCTTATTGGAAGTACTTGACCCGGAACAGAACCACACTTTCATGGACCATTATCTGGAAGTAGAGTTCGATGTTTCGGATGTCTTATTTTTCTGTACAGCCAATGTCCCTCAAAACATTCCGCCTGCACTGAAAGACAGAATGGAAGTTATCCGACTTTCCGGCTACACTGAGCTGGAGAAAGAAAACATTGCCCGCAAACATCTCCTCCCAAAACAGATGGATGAAAATGGACTGACATCAAAAAGAATTCAGTTTCAGCAAAAAGCCATCCTGAAAATTATCCGGAATTACACCAGGGAAGCCGGAGTCCGAAATCTTGAACGGGAAATTGCCAAAACATGCCGCAAAGTTGCAACCCAGTTGGTAAAGAAAACGAACCTTAACAAAGTCGTTGTTACTCCACTGCGGGTGCAAAAATATTTGGGTGTACAAAGTTACAAACATGGAAAAGCCGAAGAAAAAAATGAAATTGGCACCTCTTGCGGTTTAGCCTGGACACAGGCCGGAGGAGAACTTTTGGTAACGGAAGTTAATATTATGAAGGGTACAGGTAAATTACAGTTGACGGGAAAACTTGGGGATGTGATGAAAGAGTCGGCACAGGCAGCACTGAGTTATGTACGCACTAATGCAAATCAGTTGGGGATATTTTCTTCCGTGTTCGAAAAAACCGACATTCACATTCATGTTCCTTCGGGAGCTGTTCCCAAAGACGGTCCTTCCGCTGGAGTAACTATTGCGACTTCTATAGTCAGTGCATTTACTTCCATTCCTGTCAGAAAGGAAGTAGCAATGACAGGAGAAACTACTTTGCGCGGCAAGGTTTTAGCGATTGGCGGATTAAAAGAAAAACTTCTTGCAGCAAAACGGGGTTTAATTTCTACTGTGATTATACCTCACAAAAATAAAAAAGATTTGAGTGAAATCCCGGAAGAAATACAGAGTGGTTTGGAAATTATTCCTGTACAAACCGTAGAAAAAGTCTTAGAAATTGCTCTTGAACGTATGCCAATAGCAGTGATTGATCCCGAACCTGAAGTTGAAGAAAATATGAAAGTTGACAGCCCAGAGGCTGCAATTCTGCCACAGACAGACCCCCCTGAATCACCTCGAACTTATGACGCATGATCATAACTCGGATGTCAGAAGTAAAGAAAATTATTTTTAAAACCTCACTCCAGCCTATGAAATGCCTGAAGGTGCTAATTGCTTCTGAAGTTTTCATACAGTTAATTTTGCATAGTAACCATAAAAATAGAAAATAGTGATTGATGATATGGAATTAAGCAGTTCTGACCAGGAACTGATGACAGAAATTAATGTGGCGCTTATTAGTTTCATTAAATCAAATGAAACCCATTTGCAAATGGATCCAATGAATTCGTACCGCAGAAGAATGGTGCATAAAATCGGGACTGAATTTAAACTGACTTCTGAGTCAACTGGTGAAGGTGACAGCCGTGCTGTTCGATTGGAAAAAACAAATGCCTCTGCTATTCCAGAAAATGTAAATAAAAAAAGAGTCTTTGATCGTGGGATAGAAATATTTTATGCAAAGCCCGGTGCTGAAATTGTTTTACGTAATGATGGTAGTTTCGGAATTTCACTAAAAGAGCGCGAGAGCCGTGCCCTGGACAAACGTACAGTAGAGGACGGTGAATTTCGAATTCGGGAGAACAAAATAATCTGCAAGGATGACAGTAACTGGTGAGTAAATCTCAAATCGAAACAGGTCTTTCATTTGCGGCAATTGAGCAGTCTTCTTTTTCATTATCATATCTAGGAGACGCATTTTACGAATTGTGGTGTCGCCAAAAGATTTTGCAACTTCTCCAAAATAGAAAACAGGTACATCAAAGCGTTGTTCAGTTTGTCCGCTGCCAAACCCAGGCCCGTCTGGTACATTTGATTATGCCACACTTGACGGATGAAGAAAAAAACATTTTCCGTCAGGGCCGTAACAACAAAGTCGTTTCCCTTCCCAAACATGCATTTACAAGAGAATATCGTGCAGCAACTGGATTTGAGTGTCTGGTAGGGTTCTGGTATTTGGGCAAGGAAATAAAGCGTTTTGAAAAACTGATGTCACAAACTGAGGTGCAGGAGTACCTGGAGTCAGTCCTGACCTCGTGCAAAAACTCTTTTACTAACGCAGCTTAAAGAGATGATTTGGACATTTATTATATTTATTGTCGCAGTATCTGTAGCTACTATCGCTTTTCCTCTTTTTTGGAACAAACTGCAGTTCTATCAACTTCCGGAAAATTCTACACAGGACTACAGTCAAGCGGATTCCTGGCTCTCTGCATTAAGTGATTTAGAAGTTGATTTTTCACTTGGGCGGATGTCAAAAAAGGAATATCAGCAACAAAAAAATTTTCTGCAGCGTGGTTATTTGAAGGAAGAAGAAAAGTCCGGGGCATTAGAAGAATGACCGTTAATTTCAGGAAGAGTTTTTTCTTGAAATCAAAAGTGATTTATAGTTGAGCTTTTTTCCAGAATCGGTTGCGACAATAGCACACGCTATATTCAGGGTCCCTTCCACAGTGGTGAAATAAGGCAGATTTCTCATAAGAGCGACTCTCCGGATGTGTTTTGCATCCACTGAGCGTTTCCGCGGACGGGTTGTGTTGACAATCAAGGCCACCTCTTTTCGGTCAATGTAATCGAAAATATTATCCGGATCTTCCCGGTCCAGGCTCGTTTTTTCTATATTAGTGACACCTGCTTTTTGAAGTACTTTATAAGTTCCTTCTGTAGCTAAAATTTTTCGTCCTGCTTTCTGAAATTCTAGTGCCGCAGGAACAATTCCCTGCTTATCCTGATCGGTCACTCCAATAAAAATGTGTCCTTCCTTAATTTCTGATTGATAAGCAGCAACCTGGGCTTTCATAAAGGCATCTTCCAAGTTTTCTCCCCGTCCCATTACTTCACCTGTTGATTTCATTTCAGGACCCAGTTCAGTGTCTGCTCCAGAAAAACTGATGAAAGGAAATACTGTTTCCTTAACTGAAACAGATTCCGGTGTTTCATATGAAAATCCGATATCACTCAATTTTTGTCCCAGCATGAGCCAAGTTGCATATTTTGCCAAAGGATGTCCAATAGATTTACTGACAAACGGAACCGTCCTGGAAGCACGAGGATTAACTTCAATCAGAAAAATTTCATCATCTTTAACAGCAAATTGTATGTTCATCAATCCTTTCACACGGAGTTCTCTGGCCAGGATTTTTCCTTGTTCTTCCAATCTTCGCAACACATCCGAAGTCAGGTTTTGCGGTGGCAGAATACAAGCGCTGTCTCCAGAATGAATCCCAGCGCGTTCCACATGTTCCATGATCCCTCCCATTTCAGAGTCAGTTCCGTCACCCAGCAGGTCCATATCAACTTCGACTGCACCTTTAAGAAACTGATCGATCAAAACCGGATGATCCGGCGACACTTGAACAGCTTCTTTAAAATATTCTGCAAGCTGTGTTTTTGTTTCAGCAACCATCATTGCCCGACCGCCAATTACATAAGAGGGACGTACAAGAATCGGATATTCAATTTTTTCAGCAATATTTTCTGCTTCCTTTAGTGAGCGTGCCATTCCATTTAGTGGCTGTTTCAATTTCAGTTTTTTCAACATTTCTGCAAACTGTTCCCTGTCTTCAGCACGGTCAATACTTTCGAAAGGTGTTCCAAGCAGTCTCACACCAGCATTATTGAGTTGTTTTGCGAGTTTAAGCGGAGTTTGTCCACCAAGCTGTACTATAACCCCAATCGGTCGTTCCAAATCGATTACGTGCATTACATCTTCAAACGTAATTGGTTCAAAATACAGACGATCCGAAGTGTCGTAATCAGTGCTCACCGTTTCAGGGTTGCAGTTGAGCATTATTGATTCATAACCAAGTTCTCTGACTGCCCAGGAGGCATGAACACAACAATAATCAAACTCAATGCCCTGACCGATACGATTGGGTCCTGAACCCAGTATGAGAACTTTTGCTGTTTCAGTTGGAAGCGACTCATTTTCTTCGCCATAGGTGGAATAATAATAAGGTGTTTCTGAGGCAAATTCTGCAGCACAGGTATCAACCTGTTTAAACACCGGGAGTACATTCCATTCATAACGTAACTTATAAATTCGGCTTTCCGTTACTTTCAGTAATTCTGCAATGCGTTGATCTGAAAAACCATGTTGTTTCCAATTCTTCAACAATACAGGTGTTATTTCAGAAAATTTGGTTTTAACAATAATTTCCTCTTCTTCAACTAAACTCCTGATTTGCCACAAAAACCAGGGATCAATTCCGGTTTGTGTATAAAGTGCTTCATTGGTCCAACCTTGTCTCATGGCATCAGCAACATACCAAATACGTTTGCTGCTGACATGCTGGAGTTGTTCCTCCAAAACCTCTTGCGGAGTCATTTTTTCATCTGAATAATCCGGAGAATTGAGACCCGAATTTCCTGTTTCCAGTGAACGAAGGGCTTTTTGAAAAGATTCACGAAAAGTACCTCCAATGGCCATTACTTCACCTACAGACTGCATCTGGGTACCCAGAATGTCTTTCGACATGGGAAATTTTTCAAAGGCAAACCTGGGAATTTTAGTCACAACATAATCAATAGACGGTTCAAAGGAGGCAGGTGTTTTTTGTGTGATATCGTTTGGAATTTCGTCAAGTGTATAACCGACAGCCAATTTTGTAGCAATTTTTGCAATGGGAAAACCTGTAGCTTTTGAAGCAAGAGCAGAACTTCGGGAAACTCTGGGGTTCATTTCGATCACAAGGACTTCACCATCTTCCGGATTAACCGCAAACTGTACGTTTGAACCTCCGGTATCGACGCCGATTTCCCGCATAATTTTTATCGACATATCCCGCAGATTTTGATATTCCCGGTCAGACAGTGTTTGCGCAGGAGCAACGGTAATACTGTCACCGGTATGTACTCCCATCGGATCGAGATTTTCAATAGAACAAATAATGACTGCGTTATCTTTATGATCGCGCATAACTTCCAGCTCAAATTCTTTCCAGCCTATTATTGACTGCTCAACTAAAACCTCTTTAGATGGAGAAACAGTCAAACCATGGGAGACAATACGGATTAATTCATCGTCATTTCTGGCTATTCCACCTCCGGAGCCTCCTAAAGTAAAGGAGGGTCTGATGATTAATGGAAACGGAATTGTTTGAGACAAAGCCAATGATTCCTCAATGGAACGTGCAATGGTGCTGGATGGCATTCCAATTCCAATTTTACTCATTGCTTCCCGGAAAAGTTCTCTGTTTTCCGCTTTGTTAATTGCGTCAATGGAAGCGCCGATCAGCTCTACGCCACAGCTTTTCAGAACACCATGTTCATGAAGTTCAATTGCCATATTGAGTGCGGTCTGCCCCCCCATGGTGGGCAATATTGCATCAGGCTTCTCCTGCTTTATGACTGCTTCCAGAGTCTTGAGAGTAATTGGTTCAATATAAGTTGCATCGACCAGCCCCGGATCAGTCATGATGGTTGCAGGATTACTGTTGATCAAGACAACCCGGTAGCCCTCTTCTTTGAGGGCTTTGCAGGCTTGAGTGCCGCTGTAATCAAATTCACAGGCTTGTCCAATTACGATGGGACCTGACCCAATAAGTAATACAGTCTTAATATCAGTACGCCGGGGCATTATGTTTGTTCAGATTTGTGACTTATATCAAGCCTGAGAATTTGTAAGAGAGAAGCCCAAAATATTCGTGGAAAATAGTCTGGATGCGGTTAAAATTAGCCCAGTCAAAATACCGCCACCATGGAATCGAAGTTTTGGGATAGGAATGGTTTGCAGAAAATGCATAGGATTCGATTCCCAATTTTTTGAAGACAGAAACAAGACGAAATAAATGGTAATCATGAGAAACCAAAAGAACAGATTTTAACTCCAGACGATTCAAAATTTTGGAGGTCTCGACTCCATTACTGTACGTATCCGCAGAACGATTTTCAATGATGATATCATGCGAAGGAACTCCCATACCCTGGAGAATAATGGCCATACCTTTAATGTTGACAGGAGGAAAATATGGTTTAGTTACACCACCGGTAATAATCACGAGCGGTGCCTGTCCCTCCAGGTATAATTTTCCCGCTGTGTGTGCTCTTAAGGTAGAGCCAGGTGTTGGTGCTCCCGAACCGTGAACTCCGGCTGAAGCAACCACGATAGCATCGCTGGCTTTTTTTTCACTTTTTGGAGTCATACTTTTTAATGGATATGATATAGCTTGAAAAAACAGTGTATTGCTTCCAAGCAGTAAAAACACCCAGCTTCCTAAAAGAATACGGAATGAAAGTTTATTTTTGTTCCTCTGCCGGAACATCAAAAAAAGTGCACAGGATAATAAAATCAAAAGCAGCAGAGGGCCGAATATAATGTCTTCAACAATAAACTTTAAAGGACGTTCCATTGATTATTTCTAAATCTAAAGGTATGGGGCTGATCAGAGTTCTTGAAGGGTAGTGTATCACTTATTCACTTGGAACCAGAAGAGTCCCCAACTTTAATGTATTAATATTTTTTTACTGATCAGCAGAATTATTATTTAATGAATCTTCGGTAATTTGTTTGGAAGTTTTATTGTCCATGACCAAATTAAGCTGTTTAACTAACTCCAGTGAACCCTCATATGATCTTTGAATTTTTTGCATTCTCCTTCCACTTTGTATTTCAAATTTTATCTTTTGCAGACAGTCTCTCAATTCCTTGAGTTCTTCTGAAGAATTTGGATTACTAAGTTCCGGACACTTAAGTGTCTGTTTTTCTTGAGCCAGTACTCCATCATTCTCTACAAATTCTCCTAAAAACACAATACTCACTAAACAAATCAGGCAGAAGAAAAAAAATCTTACTCCAGAACATGTTTTAATCGCAAAAGTCATAAAACGGTAACGTATAATGTTCAGCTTGAAAGTTGAAGCCATTTCTCTTAGTTTTAGAGGTTATAATTTAGGATTGTTTCACGAAATATTTGAAGTATAAATGTTTTAAAAGTATTATCAAAGAATGTTAAAACTATTTATTGCAGCCATTTCTGTAGGTCTGATATATTGGGTTTGGCTCAAAAAAAAACAAATATTTTCCAATCGCAATAATAAAATTGACCCCTTTATCACTACAATTGAAGCGATTGAGATACAAACATTTTTAGATTGGAACACTTCGCAGTATTGCCTCGAATGTGATGGAATACGCTACGGCAAACAATTTAAGCAAAAAAAAGCGCCAGACTTACCACATGAGGCCGGATGTCGCTGTGAGGCCACCAAATTATTCTATACTTCTGATGACGTTTTTCAAGGTACTTCACCTGTTTTAACTCACAAATCTGCTTTGGGTGACCTTTCAACAAAAGATGCATTGCTGCTAAAAAACATCTTGCTCAAAATTAGAACCAGCCCAGGAAAGGGCAATTTTTCAGATTTCTTAGAACAATTTGAGATAAACAATTTTTCAGAAAATATTCGCTCCGGAGCTATTTCTCTAGTCGAACATGCTTTTGAGGCAGAGCAAAACAAGGAGTAAAATTATAAAGAAAATGACAAGAAAAGTCTGACTCCTGAATTTAAGAACCATCCTTATCTCTAAAATCTAAATCCGCGGTAAAAAAATACGAATAGTATTCAAGCATTATGAAAAGACTTGCCCAGTTTATCAAATGGTCATTCAGGATAGTAATAATTACAGGAATTATTTCTGGAGCTTCTCTTGGGGTTTTTCTGTTTGAACTCAGTAAAACTTTGCCACAAAATCTTGGAGATGAACTCCACAAAAGAAATGACGTATTACCTACTGTCCTCTATGACCGTGAGGGTAATCAGATTGAAGAACTTTTCATTCAACGGCGCATAGTCATACCCTATGAACAGTTTCCTCCACACCTGATTCAGGCTCTGGTTGCCAGTGAAGATGCCCGTTTTTTCTCTCATCTTGGAATTGATCTACTGAGAATTCCCAAAGCCTTCCTTGCCAATCTACAAGCTGGCAGAATTGTTCAAGGTGCCAGCACTCTCACCCAGCAAACTGCCAGACTGTTTCTGTTAAGCAGGGAAAAACAGATTATTCGAAAACTCCGGGAAATGTTGCTTGCGTTCCGGATGGAAATGCAATTTTCGAAACAGGACATTCTGTCCCTCTATCTTAATAAAGTTTATCTTGGAAATGCGGAAGGGGTTGAGGCGGCAGCGCAGGGTTATTTTGGCAAACATGCTTCAGAACTAAATCTCGCAGAAAGTGCTTTGCTGGTTGGAATACTTCCTGCGCCTTCTCGTTATGCACCTCACGTTAATCCCAATTTTGCCCTGCAGCGGAGAAATGTGGTTTTGCAAAGAATGCATCAGGAAGGGTTCATCTCGGAGCAAGAATTGCAGAAAACAATTCATACGCCTATCAGCCTGATTCGTATTCATGATTCGACCACAGAGGCTACGTCCTACTATGTCGAACATGTACGGCGTTATTTGATTAAAAAATACGGTTCAAAAGTGCTTTATCAGGGTGGTCTTAGAGTCTATTTAGCTATGGACTTGAACTATCAGACACATGCTCATGAGGCCTTGAGGAAGGGGATTCTGGAGTTAACAAAACGGCAGGGATTTCGGGGTGCACTTAACGAGAATAGTCCTGATAACAGTAGCTTGACAGACAACTCCACATATGAAAATACATTAAAAATTGATTCGCTGTTTCTCGGAAACATTGTCGCTGGCGTGGTCAAAGAAGTCAGTAAGGAAAATGTTTCAGTAGAACTGGGAGAATCGTACGGAATTCTGGAATGGAGCAATATCAGCACATGGAAAAATGGTAACATTCTTAAAGATAAAACACCTATCAAGATTTCCAATCCGGCAGAAATATTTTCTGTTGGTGATGAAGTACAGGTAAGACTTGCCGATTATGATTCAAAAAACAATTTTTTTCGTCTGCAGCTCTATCAGGAACCCTTGGTAAACGGAGCCTTGTTGGCAATGAACCCAAAGAGCGGAGAGGTACTATCAATGACTGGTGGTTATCGTTACGGAGAGAGCGAGTTTAACCGGTCCATTCAAGCTTTGAGACAACCTGGATCATCGTTCAAACCAATCGTTTATTCTGCTGCCCTTGATGCCGGTTTTACACTCAGTAGTGCACTAATAGACAGTCCAAGAGCTTATGCAACCGGTGCAGAGACTGCTGGAGACGCGGAAATATGGACTCCGAAAAATTATGACGATAAAGTCATAGGCAAGGTTTCATTGCGTACAGCTCTTGTCAAAAGTCTTAACTTGCCGACTATCGGACTTTGTGAAGAATTGAAACCGAAGCTAGTCATTGCTTATAGCAGGCGTTTTGGTATCACTGCAGAAATGATGGAAAATTTAACCACATGTCTGGGATCGTTATCAGTCACTCTGCAGGAAATGATTAGTGCCTACGGTGTTTTCGCAAATCAGGGACGATTGGTTAAACCAATCTATATTCTCAGGGTGGAAGATCAGGATGGGAATATTTTGGAATCAAGTGTATCAGAGTTAAAACAAGTCACCTCTGAGGAAACTGCTTTCCTGGTGAGTAATGTTTTGCAGGATGTCGTTCAGCGTGGAACAGGACGGCGCGCTAGAGCAATTGGCCGCCCTTCTGCAGGAAAAACCGGAACCACAAATGACAGCATTGATGCTTGGTACATCGGCTACATTCCGCAATTGCTGACAGGTGTTTATGTAGGATTTGACAAGCCAAGAAGAATGGGGAAATCAGAAACTGGATCCCGGGCAGCAGCTCCAATCTGGATTAACTTTATGAAAAATGCAGTTGCAAATTTACCTACAGAACAATTTCGACAACCACCTGGAATCACAACCGTTAAAATTCATAAATCCGGAAGGCGTGCAATACCCTGTGATAAAGCAAAAGATGTATACGAAGAACACTATAAATCCGGAACAGAGCCTGTCCTGGATCTTTCGCAATCCGGAATGTGTGTTAAAGCAAAGGAAACTGAGAAAACTGAAAAAGAGGAAAGTGAGCCGGAGTTGTGAGGATAATAATTTGAGGAAGTCCTAAAGGTTCAAGGCATTTACATTGTCAAAGCCTTGAACCTTGAGCTGATATTCTTAGTTCAAAGATTTTTTGAGCTTGCTTCCAGCTTTAAACTTTGCACCTTTGGATGCCGGGATTTGTATTACCTGAGATGGATTTTGAGGATTGCGACCTACACGGGCTGCACGATGGGACACAGAAAATGTGCCGAATCCAATTAACGTTAGTGAGTCTCCGCGCTGGAGAGTTTTTTGAACTGTTGCTGTAAAGGACTTCAGAAAACGATCTGCGTCGGCCTTTGTAAGGCCTGTATCTGCTGCTAGAGCATTAATAAGATCAGCTTTTGTCATTGTCATTCTCTCAGAAAAAGATTAGTCCGGATGTTTTTGTATAACAAGCCTCCACCTATTAAACACATCCTATTAATAATATCCAATTCACACCATGCAAATTAGACTGTTTCGCAAACTATTTCAAACTATTTAGTTCTACGATAGTAAGAAAGCTACAAGCTTTCAATAAACTTGTCAAGGATTTTTAAGAAAAAAATGAATTTTTTTCAAAAATTATACAAATTTGTTGTTTTTCCGGGTATTTCAGCAGGAATTCGTACCTCTGCAAGAAATCTCAACGGCATGGAAAAATTCTTTATTTTCCACGATCAGGGAACTTTTTCCTTTATTTTCGCAGCTTCAGTGTTGCTTCACATAGTGCTGGTAATAATTACTATGGCAATTTCTGAGTTATGGGTACAGGAACTGCCACCCATTAGGGCGAAAATCGAGGTGCGTTTTGCAAAAATTCCTTCTGAGCCAGCTCCAATTGAAAAACCTAAGCCGGTTCTAAAGAAAATAGAAAATGAGTGGCAGCCAAAGTTGAGCAATCTTGTCCCAAAAAAGCCTGTGCTGGAAAAACCTGTTCTAAAAGATACACTTAAAAAATCAACACTATCTAAACCTGAAATAACTCAACCTGAAGCTCCGCGTCTGAAAATGTCAGAACCGCAATTAGCTCCTTCAGTTCCTACCGCGAAACTAAACAAGATCTCGGCACCAAAGAAACCCTTACTACTTCCAGTGGACTCTCTGGAAAAATCTCCTCTAATTCCAAGTTTGCCAAAACTAAGCAAAGATCCTGTGCCTCTTTCTCCTCTGAGGTCCAAAAAATCAAAACTTAATCCGAGTCAGTTGGTATTGCCAAAAATATCACTGGAAGACATTACACCTAAAAAAATAAATGCACCCAAGATAATTAATACGCCTAAAAAGTTAAATAAACCTAAAATCAAAAATTCACAAAAATTTTCAAAACCATTAAATCTTCCTGTTCGGGAATTGCCGGAAACAATGCAGTCTGCTTTACAAAAAGTACCCTCAATTCCTCAAGTTCAACCTTCAGACAAACTTGGGACCAACCTTAGGGAAATATTTCCTGACAAAATAAAGTTCGATGAACCTCTTCCGGATTTGGGTATTCCTGAGCAAGCTGACGAGACGAAATTAAAAGAAATACCTGATACCGTCAATTTGCAGCGTAAAAAATTAGCACAACTGGCTGGAGAGGAATATAATCTGCACATTCGTACAAGGATTATCCCTAAACTTTCTTCAGAGTTGTACGTTCGCATCCGGCTCAAAATTATACCAACAGGTAAAATTATTGACTATGAAATCATTACAAAAAGCGGATTTTCTGCTTTCGATAAAGCTGCAGAGCTTGCTGTACGGAACGCGCTTCTGGATCCTCTACCCAATGCTCTTGCAGAAAATCCTCCCTACATCGTTACAATTCGGATTGTTCCCCAAAATTAAAAACAGAATGCAATCATAGCTCATGCACTCAGTAATTTATATTTTTGCACTTCGAAAATTTCGAATTTACTTCACTATTTTCTTTCTCTGTTTCAGCACTTTAGTTCAAGCCCAAACTTATTCCAGCGAGGAGATAGTTATCAGTGGACTGGGGTTTGCCAGGTTTAGTGTAGCTTTAGTTCCGGAAAAGAGTTTTACAGATCATATGGATGCTAAACGCTGGCTGAGGATAATTGACCGAAACCTTTGCTGGAGTGGTGTGTTTCTGGTGACAGATTCACGATATAAGACTTGCCGGACTGCAGGTGGAAATCAGGTCGATATGAAAATCATGCTCAAGCTGAAAGGTACAGTTACAGACAACGGTGATCTGGTTCCAAAACATTTAATGCTGACGGTTGCAGATAATGATGGAGTGCCGCTGTTTCCCCTAGAATTGCCAATACGAAAAAACCGATTTCGGGAAGCTGAATTAATGGATTTGATTAACGAAATGTCGGTACAATTCACAGGACTTAAAGGTATTCTGGGAAGTACGATCGCATTTACACTTAAACAACCTAAACGTCGAAAAATTATTGCAAGAATTAATACACACGGGAAAAAGTTGGCGGCTGTTTCGAGGAACAAATTTATTGCCAAGTTGGAGTCCGAAAGGCGATGCCATTGTTTACACGACACTAAGTCGACGCGGCACTGCAATCATGTTTAACGATTGTTTAAAGGTTGTCGGCTGCAAATATCGTCCTGTAAAACTGCTGAGTTCAAATATTTCTGCTGCGGGTATTTCAAAAAATTTTCTCAGTGTCAGCGGTGGGACATGGTTTTCAAATGAAAGAAAATTTACTGCTAGTAGTTCATCAGGTTTATTAATTACAAGTGCAGGACATGGTTTAATTGATACTCAAGTAATTATTGTTTCAAATTCTGGAGGGACTCTACCTACAGGGTTGGCAGTAGGCGATGAATATTATGTCAGAGATAAAACTACTAATACTTTTAAGTTAGCATTGTCATCAGGCGGTACAGCAATCGCTTATACTAATGCTGGTAGTGGTACACATAGTTGGGAAACAAATGTACATAAGCTGATTGTGACTCTTAGCCGTAATGGCAATTCTGATTTGTACGAATTTAACAGGCTGAAGAGAAAAGTAATACGGCTGACTACTCACCGGGCAATTGATACAGTACCAGATTTGTCGCCGGATAATCAGCACTTAATTTTCACGAACAAATTTATTATTTGAAGTTGGGCACAAAAATTCCCTTTCAACTTACATTTGGTCGAGGCAGCAGCAGCGACCCGGTTTGGTCTCCGGATGGTACTCTTATCGCTTTTTCTAAAATCAGCTCAGGACACAGCCAAATTCATTTGATGGATCCATTTACAGGGGAAGATAACTTTCTAACAAGAGGCCGTTTCAATTCAGAGCAACCTTCCTGGTCTCCGGATGGACGGCAAATCGCTTTTGTTTCTTCTTCAACAGGATTTGATAAATTATACATTATGTTTATTGATGGGACGGGCAGGCGACGTTTGACACGTACGCCGAGAGATTTTGAAGAGGGTGGTCCCAGTTGGACAGCAAGGAAGTTTTGATGCAATTTGAAGATTGGCAAACTGCACCAGATCCCAAAGTTATCCGGAAAGAAAAGCAGAAAGCCAGGGAACTTCGGAAATCGCAGTGGTGGAAAAACCGCAGAGCCTGCAACAGTTGTTATTACTGTGAAAGCCCTACGCCAGCAAAAAAATTGACCATGGATCATGTGGTGCCCTTGGCACGCGGCGGAAGGAGTATAAAATCTAATTTAGTGCCCTGTTGCAAGTCTTGTAATAATCAGAAAAAGAATTTGTTACCAATAGAGTGGAAAGAATATTTAGCAATTATTGGTAAAAAAAAGGAGTAATTTTTTTTGAAAAATATATTTTTTCTTAACACCTGTATTTCTTGCCTTTTTTGTTTTTCACCTCCCTTTTTGAATTTTTTTATTTTTTTTTAACTTTACAAAAGCAGTTTTTTTTGTTAGGATTGCCTTCACGTAATGTTTGGTTGTATTTAAAGAGAATTGAAATCAAACAAAGATGTTGAGCAAACAAACGATGAATTTGTGAACAGACAATTTTTTAGTTTATTGACAAATAAATATCAGGATCAGGGTAAGATGAAAAATAAATTTAATCGACAGGGCAACCGATTTGGATCTCGTGAGAAGAGCAAGGCAAAAGGCGGTGCAAACTCTTCCAAAGG